>BNJV01000288.1_pt1 | contig 136203 bp, 197 predicted proteins | sample 8540591 | NCBI WGS metagenome assembly BNJV01 (sample SAMD00202457, study PRJDB9452) | human saliva metagenome | host: Homo sapiens | reverse complement strand
ATCCATCTTCACCAGCTATTGCAGCTAGATTGATGTAGACTTCTGGGAATTTCGGTGCTAATTTCTCATAAATTTGTGCTGCCTGTGGGTAGAAACCAATCCCTTCGAGATATGCAGCAAGTTCAAGAAGCACTTCATCTGAGTCTTCTTCTAAAGCTTTTATTGAAAATATGAATCTGTGCTTGTTAAGTCCTGTTGTTCTAAGGCTTCAAGCATTTGTTGACTATTGTTCACGATCAGTCTCCTCTACCGGTTCATAAAGTCCACTAACTTCTTTGTACCAATCAAAAATCTCTGAGATGACTACTTTAGCAGAAGCATAAATTGGAATTCCTAGCAATACTCCCCAGATACCAAACATAGAACCCGAAGTCAAAAGTACAAAAAGAATAGTAATTGGGTGAATATTTAATTGGCTTCCTAGAATCAGTGGTGAAACGAAACGACCTTCAATAGTTTGCTCTACAATAAAGACAATAATAACTTTTAAGAGCATGACTGGACCTGCAATGAGACCCAACACAAGGGCTGGAATCATCGCAAGGAAGCTTCCAAGATAAGGCACAAGATTCAATACACCTGCAGTAACACCTAGTGCTACTGCATAACGAAGGCCAATAATCTTGAAGAAGATAATAAACATGATAGCTACGATAACAGCTACCGTAATTTGTCCTCTAACGTAGTTAGCAAGTTGTTGGTTCACATCTGATAGAACCTTACCTACTGGTTCTCTTAATTTATTTGGTAAAAATTGAGTGATATAATCTCTCAACCCTTTCCCATCTCTAAGGAGATAAAAGAGCATAAATGGCATGATAATCAAAGCGACGATTACTTGAGAAGTTCCACTAATAATAGCACTCACCCAGTTAACAGCTTTGGAAGAGATATTACTTGCCCATGCAGTTGCCTGAGTTGAAAATTGCGCTAAAACCTGTTCCAGTTGAGGTCTAAAATCATCTGGCAAACGCTTGGTTACAAGATCATCAATCACTCTGTCAGCATCTTCTATATAACTTGGTACATTTTGTGCAAAAATAATCACCTGACGTTGAAGGTTTGGGATCGCAACCGCTAAACCGATAATTAAAAGAAAAGCGATTATCACAAAGATAATACTAATGGCTAAGACACGGTTTATCTTGTACTTCTCCATCAAATCTACCAGTGGATTCAATAGATAAAAATAGTAGCCCTGATAAAGATAACAGGCAACATAACTACAGATAAAAAGTCAATGACTGGTATAAATAAAAAGCTGATTTTACTGAGAATAAAAATATTCAGACCTAACAGTAAAGTCACCAAAAAGACCGTTACGGCCTTATTATCTAAAAACCATTTAAAAAAACCAAGATAAGGTAAAAGTGTTTCTCTTTTTGTTCCATGATATCTTCCTTTCCTATGTCCTAACATTATACCATTTTTTTAGGAAAAATAAGGTGTTTTTATGGTGTTTTCATCAAAGAGATGTTTGTGATTTCCACTACCAGTAAAGTCGCCATTTCTACCTTAGAATTTTCATCTAGTGCCCCTTTTTATGTTATAATGGAAGTATATTTTTCTTAGAGGTATGAATATGAAAGAAACAGTATATTTTGGAACTTATACCCGTCGTATATCCCAAGGGATTTACAAGGCTGATTTTGATACCGAGACAGGTGAACTAGCAAATTTAGAACTCTTTGCAGCAGAACCAAGTCCAACCTATTTAGCATTTGACCAAGACCAGCATGTATATACCGTTGGAAGTCATGATGGCAAAGGGGGTATTGCAGCATACAAGACTGATGGTAGCCTCCTTAATCACGTCGTTGAAGAAGGTGCTCCTCACTGTTACGTTGCAGTTGACGAAAAACGTAGTCTAGTCTATGGCGCAAACTACCATAAAGGACAAGTGTTAGTCTATAAACGAAAAGAAGATGGCAGTCTTGAATTAGCTAATATTGACCAACATACCGGCCATGGTCCACATGAAAATCAAGCTTCTCCACATGTACACTTTACAGATTTAACACCAGATCAGTATTTAGTCACTTGCGACCTAGGTACTGATGAAGTAACTACCTATGATGTCAATTCAGAAGGAAAGATAAGTCCATTAGCTACCTACAACTGTACTCCTGGTGCGGGTGCGCGTCACCTGGTTTTCCACCACCACTACAAGATTGCTTATCTTATCTGCGAACTGAACAGTACAATTGAAGTATTGATTTACGATGGAGTCGGAGCATTTGAAAAAATGCAGGTCATTTCAACCTTACCAGATGACTATAAAGGGTTTAACGGCACTGCTGCTATTCGTCTCTCTAAAGATGGCAAATACCTCTATGCTTCGAACCGCGGACATGATTCTATCGCAGTATATAGTATTTTAGCGGATGGAAGTTTAGAGTTATTAGAGATTGTTCCAACTCACGGACATAACCCACGTGATTTGATTTGTCACCAAACCAAGAGTTCCTCATCGCAGTTCACCAAGATTCAGATAATGCAAGTGTCTTTAAGCGTAATCCTGAAACTGGTCGACTTGCAGAACTTTCGAATGACTTTCATGTACCTGAAGCGGTCTGCATTAGTTTTTCATCACTAACAAAAAAAGAACTTGAATAAAGATCAAGTTCTTTTTTTATTTTATAATTTATTTCCGACATTGATACGGTTAATGGCACGTTGCAATGCAATCTTTAGCACGACGTTCTTGGTCAATCAAATGTTTATCTTGTGCTTCTTCGATTTCACGTTCTGCACGAAGTTTCGCACGTTCTGCACGGCTAACATCGATATCACGAGCGCGTTCAGCTGAGTCAGCAACGATAGTTATGACATCATTAGCAATCTCAATGATTCCTCCGTTTACTGCTATCCAGTTTACATGAGAATCATCATCAACTCGTTTGACTTTAACTTCATCAACTGCTAATACCGCAATCATATTTTGATGTCGTGGCAAGATCCCCATCTCACCATCCAGAGTTCGTACCGATACAAAGCTGGCATGGTGATCATAGACGAGGCCATCTGGTGTCACGATCTGGACAGTTAACTGAGCCATAGGTCACCTCTTAAAATCCCATTTTTTCAGCCTTAGCAATAACATCTTCGATTGAACCTACTCCACGGAAGGCATCTTCTGGGAGATGATCGTGTTTTCCGTCGAGAATTTCCTTAAATCCACGAACTGTTTCAGCTACTGGAACATATGAACCTGGTTGACCAGTAAATTGTTCAGCAACGTTGAAGTTTTGTGAAAGGAAAAACTGAATACGACGCGCACGAGCAACCAAAGTTTTTTCTTCATCAGAAAGTTCATCCATACCAAGGATCGCAATGATATCTTGCAATTCATGGTAACGTTGAAGGACACGTTTAACCTCAGCAGCAACTGCGTAGTGCTCTTCTCCAACGATTTCAGGTGCCAAGGCACGTGAACTTGAAGCAAGTGGGTCAACGGCTGGGTAGATACCCAACTGAACTAATTTACGTTCCAAGTTTGTAGTAGAATCCAAGTGAGCGAAGGCTGTTGCTGGCGCTGGGTCAGTATAGTCATCCGCTGGCACGTAGATAGCCTGGATAGAGGTTACAGAACCTTTCTTGGTTGAAGTGATACGTTCTTGCAATTGACCCATTTCTGTTGCGAGTGTTGGCTGGTAACCAACGGCTGAAGGCATACGACCCAAAAGGGCAGATACTTCTGAACCAGCTTGTGTGAAACGGAAGATATTATCAATGAAGAGTAGAACGTCTTGGCCTTCAACATCACGGAAGTATTCAGCGATTGTCAAACCAGTAAGAGCAACACGCATACGTGCTCCTGGTGGCTCATTCATCTGACCAAATACCATGGCTGTTTTTCGATAACGCCTGATTCTTTCATTTCCCAGTAGAGGTCGTTCCCTTCACGAGTACGTTCCCCAACACCAGTAAATACTGAGATACCACCGTGTTCTTGGGCAATATTGTGAATCAATTCTTGGATCAAGACAGTCTTACCAACTCCGGCACCACCGAAGAGTCCGACTTTACCACCTTTAAGATAAGGGGCAAGAAGGTCGATAACCTTAATCCCTGTTTCGAGGATTTCTGAAGAGGTAGACAACTCATCAAAAGTAGGTGCTTTTTTATGAATTGGCTGACGTTCTGCGTCTTCTCCAAAAGGAGCTTCCAAGTCAATGGTATCTCCCAAAAACGTTGAAGACACGTCCCTAAGGTTTCTTTTACCTACTGGTACAGAGATTGGACGACCAGTGTCCAATACTTCCATTCCACGAGTTAAACCATCTGTTGATTCCATAGCGATGGTACGAATCATACCATCTCCCAACTCTAAGGCTACTTCAAGGACGATTTTTGTTTTCTTTTCGTCATTTTTGTAGACGACAAGTGCATTGTTAATCTCAGGAAGTTTTTCCCCTGCTGCAAACAAAACGTCTACAACGGGTCCGATAACCTGAGCAATTTTACCTGAACTCATCTCCTTCTCCTATTCTATATAAGATACTGTCGGTTCCTAGTATTGCTAGGTCCTAAGTTCATTCATTTGAGCAGGATGGCTTTATTCTAAAGCGCTAGCTCCTGCCACGATTTCTGTGATTTCTTGTGTAATCGCCGCCTGTCTGGCACGGTTATACTGAATGGTCAAATCATTAATCACTTTTTTAGCATTATCAGTCGCTGTTTGCATAGCTGTCATCCCTGCAGCATTTTCAGCTGTCTTGGCATCAATAATAGCACCATAAATCATACTTTCAGCAAATTGTGGTAGTAATTGATCCAAGATTTCTTCACGACTTGTTTCAAGGTCAAAGGTCAAGCTATAGTTCTCATCCGCTTCATTTGATCCAAGTCCACAATTGGAAGCATCTGTTCTACACGCATTTGACTTGTCAGTGTATTAACGTGGTGGTTGTAACAAACATAGAGCTCATCAAAAAGTTCGTTTTGATACATTTCAATCGTTTTTGTAATAATCTTACGAACTTCATCAAAGCTTGGTTGGCTTGCAAGTCCACGCAATTCATAGATTGGTTGAATACCGCGTGATTTGAAGAAATCGGCTCCCATACCACCAATACAGATAACCTCAAAGTCATCACCTGAAGGATGGTATTCTTGCTGAAGTTTCATGACTGCTTTTAAGATTGAAGAATTATATCCTCCAACAAGACCACGGTCAGATGTAATGACGATATAGCCTGTTTTTTTGACAGGGCGACTGATCAACATAGGGTTAGTTGATCCGCCTGCACCATCTCCGTGGAGGATATCTGTAACTAGTTTACGCACTTTTTTTGTGCATACACTTGGAAGTTACGAGATGCTTCTTCAGAACGACCTAACTTAGCTGCAGAAACCATCTGCATAGCGTTAGTAATTTGACTAGTATTTTTCGTTGAGGCGATTTTTGTTTTAATATCATTTAGAGATACTGCCATCTGACACCTCTATTCTTATTGGAAGCTTGATTGATTGAGAAACTCAGTAATCGCAGCATCCAAGACTGCTTCATCTGGCAAGTCTTTTGTTTCACGAATGGTTTCCAAAATCTCAGGATATTGAGCATCAAAGAACATATGGAACTCTTCTTCGAAACGAACGATATCGTCTACAGGAATTGTATCCAAGAAACCATGGGTCAAAGCATAGAGAATAGTAACTTGTTTCTCAACAGGTAATGGTTTGTGAACGGGCTGTTTCAATACTTCTACAGTACGACGACCACGGTTCAATTTAGCCTGAGTAGCTGCATCCAAGTCCGAACCAAATTTAGTGAAAGCTTCTAACTCACGGTATGAAGCAAGGTCGATACGAAGAGTACCAGCAACTTTCTTCATGGCCTTAATCTGTGCAGAACCACCAACACGAGATACGGAAGAACCCGCATCAATAGCTGGACGGATACCTGCATTAAAGAGACTATCACTTAGGAAGATTTGTCCATCCGTAATAGAGATTACGTTTGTAGCGATATAGGCTGAGATATCTCCGGCTTGTGTCTCGATAAATGGAAGAGCTGTGATAGATCCTCCACCCAATTCATCCGAAACTTTAGCTGAACGTTCAAGTAGACGGCTATGAAGGTAGAAGACATCCCCTGGGAAGGCTTCACGACCTGGTGGACGACGGAGCAAGAGAGAAAGTTCACGATAAGCTACCGCTTGTTTAGATAAGTCATCATAAACAATCAATACGTGCTTACCTTGGTACATAAATTCTTCGGCCATAGCAACCCCTGCATAAGGTGCGAGGAAAAGCAATGGTGACGGTTGTGAAGCTGATGCTGTCACGACAATTGTATAATCCAAGGCTCCGTACTGACGAAGTGTTTCTACTTGCGTACGAACTGTTGATTCTTTTTGACCAATCGCTACATAGATACAGATCATATCTTGACCTTTTTGGTTCAAGATTGCATCGATAGCGATGGTTGTTTTCCCTGTTTGACGGTCACCGATAATCAACTCACGTTGACCACGACCAATTGGAACAAGTGCATCAATAGCTTTCAAACCAGTTTGCAATGGTTGTGATACTGATTTACGTTGCATAACCCCAGGAGCTGGTGCTTCAACTGGACGAGTTTTGTTTGTGTTGATTGGACCAAGTCCATCTACTGGACGACCAAGTGGATCTACGACACGTCCAATCAAGCTATCACCAACTGGAACTTCCATGATTTTTCCTGTACGACGAATAGTGTCGCCTTCGCGAATATCTGTAAAGTCTCCAAGGATGATAATACCAACATCTGTTGATTCTAAGTTTTGCGCCATACCATAAGAGCCGTTTTCAAAAATCAACAACTCTCCACTCATGGCATTTTCAAGGCCATGAGCACGCGCAATTCCGTCCCCGATGTATGTTACAACACCAGTTTCAGTCACATCAAAATTGGGTTTGAAATTTTCAATTTGTTGCTTAATTAAAGCGCTGATTTCTTGTGCGTTAATTGCCAAAAGAACACCACTTTCTATTTCAAATTTTCCTTAACAACTTTAAGTTGTTGTTTAATACTAACATCAATTGTCTTGTGATTGGCGATAATGACAAAACCACCGATTAAACTATCGTCGATTTCTTTCTTTAATGCTACGCACTTTTTAAAGACATCTTTTTCTCGATAATTGGAACCAAACGTTCTTTCTGTTGATCAGTCAGAGGATGAGCAGACACAAATCGTTACTTCAAAACGATTCGTTTCTCTCTCAAGACGAGTTTAAACAATCTACAATCACATCATAAAAAAAGATATGAGCGATGATTGTACAACAGAACTTGAATGAAAGTTTTTGTAATAATGGCGATGCCGAGTCTTGGAAAATAACTAACTGTTTTTATCCTTATCAGACTCATCCACATCTACCTGAGACAAAAAAAGAAGGCAAATCTGTTTCTTCAGCGACTTGCTTGATTTGAGTCAAATCTGAGAAGATACGATCTTCTTCTCCTTTTTTTCAATCACCAATTGGACAAAAAGGCATGCTGTATTTTTTTCAATTACCTTTACTGTCTTTTTTTGTCCATTAAGCTTCTCCTAGCTGATCGATATACTGATCAATGAGTTCTTTGTGGGCATGACCATCAAGGTTTTGTGAGATAATTTTTCCAGCTAGATTAACTGTCAAATCTGCTACCTCACCTTTAACGCTTTGTAAAGCCTCTGCTTTATTTTGCTCAATTTCTTGGTTAGCTTTTTCTTTTAAGCGCCCTGCTTCAAGTTTAGCTTCAGCCAAAAATATCAGCCTTACTTTTCTCAGCTGTTTCCTTTGCATTCTCGATAATCGTTTTAGCTTCGGTACGGCTTCCTGCTAACTCAGCTTCACGTTTGCTAGCAAGTTCCTCTGCCTTTTTACGGGCTTCCTCGGCACCATCAATATCTGAAGAAATCTTTTCAGCGCGTTCATCTAAGACACTGGTAATATTTCCCCAAGCATATTTCTTCACTAAAAAGATCAATAAAAGGAAGGAACCAGCGATCAGAATAAAGTCACCAATAATGGTACTAATAGTTAAATCCATCTTCTAATCCTCCTCTACTTACTCTTCCCCTTCATTTATTTTTTTACCAATGTACATAGATGACAACATGGTAAATACATAAGCTTGAATACATGAAATGAAAATCGAAAAGGCTGTCCATAACATGTTTGCAATAAAGGCAAAAGGATACCAATACAAGGCATGTTGTGACAAGGCCAATAGCAATCCTGCTAAGACCTCACCGGCAAAAATATTTCCGTATATCCGAATCGCCAAGGAGGCAAAATTGGTGAACTCTTCTAAAATGTTCATCGGAGTCATGAAGCCAGGTGTAACAAATGCTCTCAAATATTCTTTAACGCCTCTACGACGAATTCCTTCTACATGAGCGATCAAGGTGATCAATAATGAGAGGGATAAATCGTATCCAAGGTTGGCTGTTGGAGAAGTCCACAAGTTATAACCGTTTGTTGTTTGTACCTTTGCCATTAAACCAATATTATTGGCAACCAAGATAAACAAGAATAGAGAAAATAGGAACAAGGAATAGTCCTTGATGTATGAATCTCCAATGTTTGGTTTTACAAAACTAACCACAAAGTCATAAATCATCTCAAGAGCATTTTGTTTGCCCTTTGGACGGATGGTCATTTTTCGACTTGCCCAGTAGACAAAGGCAAAAACCATCAAAACAGTTACAAGAGACATGGCAAGCAGGGTCAAATCAAAGGATATTGGTCCAATATTAACGGTTGGATTCAAACTTTCTTCCATGGTTTGACACCTCCATTTCTAAATAGAGTTGTCTATTTAATGACAAATGACATCGCTAGAGTTACAAAGAATGTTCCTTCGATAAAGGCGATCCCCATGATCATCAAACTACGCAATTGTGGGATGATATCTGGTTGGCGTGCAGCTGATTTGAACAAACCGTTCATCAACATACCTTCTGCAAGAGATACACCCATACAGGCAAGACATAGACCGAAAAATGTTAAATTCATGACGAATTCTCCTTTTTTTAAATTAAAATTTACCTCCCTAGTTTAGTCCTAAAATTTTGCTTTTGTCAACTTTTTACTAGTAATGGAAGCGTTTTTGAATCATTTATTTCCATTTTTACGATTTTCAAGACAATCATATAGAAAATTTTTATTGTCATTTTCATATCATTTTTCACTTATCTTTCCTATGTTTTCTGAAAAGAAAAAAATCCGAGTTTTCACAAACCTGGATTTTGCTGTTTCTTATCTGAAATAAAATTGAATGATGACTTTTGACAAGCTGGATTAAATGCAGCTTTACAGTATGGACAAGTGCCCGTCTCTGTATAATCCTCATACGTTAGTGTTTTCCCACAGGATCCACATAAGATAGGTCTATCTTCTTTCAGATTTAAAGGATAGGGAGAAAATATGTGCGACTCCAGTTCATTATGACACTGATAACAGGCATAGTATTTCTGACACTCATAGCACTGTAAGGCTACGATGTCTTTATCAGTATGGTAATGAACACATCTGCTTTCATCATCTACCAGCAATCCCTGAGCTTGAACCATTGATTTTTCCTTATCTAGGCACGAACTGTAACGCTTGTTCCATCTTCTTTATAAAGATTAATCAGACCTTCTTTCAAAGCACGGACCATATCACCAGCTTGTACTGGTTGAGGAACCTTGATGGTCAAGAGTTCCATTGGGTTTGGTGCACGGTCGATTTTATTTCCTTTTGAGTCATGAAGGTCTTCGATGTAGGTTTCAAAATGACGGAAACCTGGACCGTAAAATTCGACTTGGTCACCTTCATTGATAACATTACGTTGACGAATAGTTGCTGTTTGAGTCGCATCATCATAAGCTACTACTTCAGCAACAAACTTGTATTCTGGAATCTTGCGACGAGCACCGAAAAGCTGTTCATTTTCAGATGGTGTTCCGTAGTAGAAACCTGTAGCCAACTCACGTTGGGCAACCTTCCACATTTCATCAATCAAAGTCTTGCTTGATAGCTTCAAACTTTTCAGGGACTCTCAAGGTAGGCATCGACTGCAGCCTTGTAGCAGTTTGTTACTGTTGAAACGTAATGAATAGACTTCATACGACCTTCAATCTTCAAACTGTCCACACCATTTTCGATCATATCTGGAATATGGTCAATCATAGACATATCAACCGCAGACATGGAGAATTCTTCAGGAATTTCTCCCTTGAGGCTCTTACGTTCTTTACCAAATGGCATATCGTAAAGGTCATATTTCCAGCGACAAGATTGTGAACATCCACCACGGTTGGCATCACGCATACTCATATGGTTTGAAAGGGTACAACGACCAGAGTAAGAAATACACATCGCACCATGTACGAATGCTTCGATTTCTACGTCTGTACGTTTGCGGATTTCTGCCAATTCTTCCATAGAAACCTCACGCGCCAAAACGACACGCGTCAAGCCAAGTTCTTTCCAGAATTCTAGTGTTTCATAGTTGGTCGCACTAGCTTGTGTAGAAAGGTGGATTTCAAGACCTGGTGCTTCAGTTGCCGCAATCATAATCAAGGCTGGGTCTGATACGATGACCGCTGCAATTCCGATATCACGCAATTTACGGAACCATTCTCCAGCGCCTTCTTCATTTCCTTCGTGCATAACCATATTAGCTGCCACATAAACCTTAGCGCCATACTTAGCCGCAAACTGAACTCCTTCTTCCATTTGTTCGAAAGTAAAGTTACCCGCACGGCTACGTAGACCATAGGCCTGACCACCGATAAAGACAGCATCTGCACCGTATTGAACAGCTACTTTTAGTTTTTCTAGTGTTCCTGCAGGTGATAGAACCTCAGGACGTTTCAAAGTTTTTGTCATGTTTTCTCCTATTTGCAATATAAAAGTTTGACACTAATCTTTACCATTTTATAGCAAAAAGGTTCTAAAATCAAGTTTTGATTGATTGTTTAGACAATTTTAATTTTCTTGAAAATCTAAGTTCAGCGAACTGTTTCTATTTGCCAAGTACTCCAACCTTTGAAACGAATGGCACCCTTTTTGGTCCGTTTTGTAAATCGAATTCCCAAGTTCTTGGTTACTTCTCCCTCATTTTTTTCTTTTGAAATTTTTTTTCTTCTTGTCTACCGAAATGACAGTGGTTTTTAGGTTGTAAGATTTTTGAAGACTTCGACATCTGTCTTTTTTTCTTCGATGCTTGCTGATGAGTTATCACAACATCTGCTTGGAGTTTTGGATAAGACTTGGTTAAGAACTTTCTCCTCTAAATTTCCAGTGACTAGAAAAGGTTTGATTTAGTAACTTTCCATACAAGACCATTGAGTCCTTTTACTATCGCTGTTTTGATTTGTCGATTACTTCTAAACTACTCCCAAAAAAATAAACAACTGCTGCTCCTGTTTTTAATAGGACGCTACTTTGATTTTGCTTTTCCTTTCACTTTATCCATAAATTCTCTTTTAGATAAAGTTTCTTCACTTACTAGAATCTCTTCAAGCTCGAAGGATTTACTCATTTCTAACACATGGTCTATTTGCTTAGGTTCACTAGTCCGTTAGCACAAGCTGATCAATCTTTGCAACTCCTCGACTTTTTTTCAGATAGGGATTAAACTCCGTTTCGGCATTGCTCGAGTGAAATCTCTCCTGCCAGGCTTCTTTTCTTGTCAACTGTTCAGACTTTTTCTCCGACATCCAGTAGTATGGTCTTTCCTGTCATGTCTCTTAGGAAAATGCTCCGCCCCTGTTCCATATCTAGGACTGTGATTTCATTCTCCAGTGGATGTTTGGTTACTAAAAAGAGCGAGATAGCAACTATGACAAGCATAGATGCTTTTTCTTCAAATTCTTTACGATAATCATAGATCAGAGCTAAAAGAATCAAATAGACAGATTAAAATCCCAAAGACTCGGTTGACCAAAAAAATAAGAGGGCCTCAGTAGATAGCTGAGAAACATAGCGTATGATGTTTTCAAGCCATTCAAAGAGAAAGTTAAACTGGGTGATGGGATATATCAAATGACAGACAGAAGAGAATCGATAAAGAGCGGTAACAGGACCATATCAAATAAGAATGAAAAGACAAAGGTCAAGAGAATGGACCACGGTTGAAATTCAGAAAAAAATAGAAATGATAAAATTGGCAGAATTCCCTAAGGAAATAATGCAACTTTCTCTCACCAGACCTTTTATCCCTGCTACTTCCTCACCAGTCATGGTCAGGATAAAGGCATAGGCACAGGAGAGCACTCCTCCAGCAGTTAAGAAAAAGTTCGGCATGATAAGAAATAGAATAAGAATCGTTAAAGCAAAATTATCCAGTGACTTAAAGCCATGCTGAGCCAATAGCTTTTGTAGAAGACTACGAATAACAGAGGCTGAAAATCCTGTCAAACCTGCATAGACCAAAGAGAAAGGGATGGGCTAACCATTTGAACTTCTCTTGCGTCAAACCCAAACGCAGAAGTAACTTTTTGAAAGCATCCATGAAAAATCCGACTTGCATTCCAGATAAAGCAAAAAGGTGAATAATCCCCAGACTGGAGTAGAGTTCATTCATTTCCTCAAAGTCCGTATCTAAATGTCCCAATAAAAGACCTGTCATATAATTGCGCATGGGATCGGGAAAATTCCTTTTATCCAGACAACTGCTTTTCTCCTCAAGCTGGATAGATTTTCTCCGATATCCCAACTACTTGTTTGCTTTAGCTCAACAATTTCGGATATAGTTAAGGTCTGATAGATTCCTTGAGTTTTGAGATAGTTTCGATAATCAAAATCCAGCAAAATTACTTTGCTCCCTTGAGGACTAGTTAGCTTTCCTTTTACCACCATCTCATGCAGTTCAGATAACTGCTGAAATTTTTCTTTTTCAGCCTCTGATTGAAGTTTATAATAGACCTGAAAGAGTCTACCATCAGCCTTGCCACGAAAAGATAAGCTATCACCATTAACCTTGATGGTATCAGGCAAGATTCGAACTGTATCAACCGTGTCTGACAAGATGTCGACTCGCTTCTTCTTGCTGCCATTTTTTTGAAAATATAAACCAACTCCCAAAATAGTCCACAAACCAAGAGGACCTTGGTCACAGTCTTCCATGGAAATTGGAAAAAAAGACAGAGTAGTAAAAAGACAAAGCCCAAAAGTGCTAAAAAGCTTGCTGAAAAAATTGCATAGTAGAGCCATAGCAAAAGAAAACTGAGATAGATTTTTGGAATGGGAAAGCGACTAATCCACTGTAACATACTCTTTTAACTTTTCTATCGTTTTTGCACCAATACCAGAAACCTTTTTGAGCTCATCAACTGACTTGAAACTTACCGTTGGACTCACGATGGTCGATGATATCCTGAGCACGTTTGGCTCCCAAGCCCTTGACTTGTTTCAGCTCCTCTAAACTGGCTTTATTAAGGTTGACTTTCTTATTTTCTTTGGTGTTGGAAGCATTTGACTGCGCCTCTTGACTAGTAGCTTCTTCCTTAGTCGGAACATAGACCAGTGCTTCGTCACTAATTCTCAGGGCAAGATTGATAGACTTACTATCAGCGTTATCTGACAATCCACCAGCTTTTTGAACAGCATCGTTAATCCGACTTCCTACTGGCAAATCATAGATTCCAGGTGATTTAACAGCACCTTTGACATCGACAGTAATCAGATCTTGTTCTACCACTTCTTCCTTCTGATTTTTATCTTCCTTTTCATCTGTCGAATCCTTTGAAACAGTTGTAACTTCAGTCTGTAACTTTGTTTCTTTAGCAGGTGTTTGAGCGACTGGCTTTAGGAGGAAAAATCCACCCAAGACTAAACCCAAAATAGCACAGATAACAATGATTTTATATTCTTTGATTTTCTCAATAAGTTCTTCCATATTTTCTCCTCTCTTATGTTATTCGTAAGACAAAGAAAAAACAGCTGAAAAATCTTTTCAACTGCTTACTTATTTGCAAAATAGTCTTCCTTGGTTAAGACATAATGGACATCTGTTACGAATCTTCCAGGTTCATTTTTATCCATTCTAGCATATGGTTCTTCGTGAGAGAAGCGCATTCCTGATTTCTCCATGACCTTTCCTGATGCGGGATTATCCTTATCATGAAAGGCATCTAACTTATTCATTCCTATCTTTTCAAAAGCTAGTTCAATTACAGCTCGATTGGCTTCAGTTGTCAAACCTTGATTCCAATATTTTTGATGGATAATATAGCCAATGGTTGCCTTCTTAAGAACAGTATCCATCTTGTGCAGGTCAATAGTTCCGATAAACTCTCCAGTACTTTTTAGTTCAATTCCCCATCGGCCCAAGGGATTGGCTAGATAAAACTGAGCAATATTATTCTTGGTTTCCTCTAAACTTTGATTGGTTGGAAAAGTATAGCGTGTATTTTCTTTGGTTGAAGCATACTCAAACATAGCTTCTGCATCATCAAGTGTTACAGGTCTAAGTACTAAGCGTTCTGTTTCGATAACGGGATGCTTAGCTAGTTTGATAAATAGTGATTCCATGATTTTACCTCCTAAAATAGGTTGGTAAAAGAATAACATAAAAGAAATAAGTTTACAAAGTTTTTTTCTTGCAATTTAAAAGCGGTTTCATATACAAATAAAAAATCATCACAAGAAAATGGGGGGTTCTTCATATGATAATGTGATATAAGAACCTGAGACTGTCTAATAGAAAGTGAGTAATACCTCTATGTTAATTGGAATTCCTAAAGGAAATTAAAAAAATAATGAAAAATCGTGTTGCTTTGACACCTGCTGGTGTACAAAGTCTCGTTGGTCGTGGTCACCGTGTCCTCATCGAAACAAATGCTGGACTTGGATCTGGTTTTGCTGATGCTGACTATGAAAAGCAAGGAGCTGAGATTGTCGCTACAGCTGCTGAAGCTTGGGCTGCAGAGTTAGTTGTTAAAGTCAAAGAACCCCTTGCTAGTGAGTACCAGTTCTTGCGTGAAGACTTACTTCTCTTCACCTACTTGCACATGGCAGCTGCTCCTGAATTGGCTGATGCTATGCTTGCAGCGAAAACAACTGGTGTTGCTTATGAAACTGTACGCGATACCGAAGGTCAACTTCCTCTATTGGTTCCAATGAGTGAGGTAGCAGGTCGTATGGCTGTCCAAATCGGAGCTCACTTCTTAACGAAACAAGCTGGTGGTTCTGGTGTTCTCTTGGGTGGTGTCCCAGGTGTACCAAAAGGAAAAGTAACCATCATCGGTGGTGGTGTCGTTGGTACACACGCAGCTCGTATCGCTCTTGGTTTGGGAGCTCAAGTAACTATTCTTGATATCAGCGCTAAAACGTCTCTCTGTACTTGAAGATGTCTTTGGTCACCAAATCCAAACACTCATGTCAAACCCATTTAATATCGAAGCAAGTGTGCGTGAAGCAGACGTTGTTATCGGTGCAGTATTGATTCCTGGTGCTAAAGCTCCAAAATTAGTGACAGATGACATGGTTCAACAAATGCGTCCTGGTTCTGTCATCGTAGACGTTGCTGTAGACCAAGGTGGTGTTATTGCAACAGCTGACCGTGTGACAACCCACGATGAGCCTGTCTATGAAAAACATGGTGTTCTTCACTATGCGGTTGCTAACATTCCTGGAGCAGTTGCTCGTACTTCTACTATCGCCCTTACAAATGTGACTCTTCCATATATCGAAGCCTTGGCAGGAAAAGGATTTAAGAAAGCAATCCTTGAAGATGCTGGTTTACGTGAAGGTGTAACAACTTATCAAGGTCAATTGACAAGTCAACCAGTTGCTGAAGGTTTAGAACGTGACTTCACACCTATCAGTGAACTTGTTTAATAAGAAATTCAAAAAAAAATTAAGAGCAGTTTTTCAACTGCTCTTTTTCTTTATTCTGTTTCTTCTTGATTTTCTTCAGCTTTGACAGGTCGAGGTTCATAGGCTCTGATAATCTGAGCAACGACTGGATGACGAACCACATCCTTAGCTGAGAAGTGTACAAAGTCAATCTGGTGAATGTTCTTAAGTTTTTCTTGGGCATCAATCAAACCTGATTTAACATTACGAGGTCAGGTCAATCTGGCTAATATCCCCATTGACAATCATTTTTAGAATTAAATCCAAGACGAGTCAAAAACATCTTCATCTGCATGATGGTTGTATTTTGCGCTTCATCCAAAATGACAAAGGCATCATCCAGAGTACGTCCACGCATGTAGGCCAAAGGCGCAATCTCAATAATTTCTCGCTCCATGAGACGAGTTGTTTGGTCCTTCCCAAGAATTTGGTACAAGGCATCATAGACAGGTCGAAGATAAGGGTCTACCTTTTCCTTGAGATCCCCTGGTAGAAATCCCAAGCTTTCTCCAGCTTCTACTGCTGGACGAGTCAGGATAATACGCTTGACTTGACCACGTTTAAGAGCTGTAACAGCCAAGGTCACTGCTAGGAAGGTTTTACCCGTACCAGCTGGCCCAATCCCAAAGGTTACATCATGATTCTTAACACTATCAACATAAAGTTTTTTTGTCCCAGTGTCTTTACACGAATCGGTTTACCAGTATTATCTTTGATAATCTCTTCTTCGTAGAGGGCGACAAACTTTATCAATTTCATGATTTCGAACCATATTTATAGCTGTCACCACGTCAGGAGTTCCGACAGTCATCCCACGATTAACCAAGACCATCAAGGCTTGAATAACTTGCCGTGCTTCCTCACAAGCAGACTCCTCTCCCAAGACTTGAACAATCTCTGTACGAGCATGGATGATGACATCTAACTCATCCTCCATCAAGCGAAGATGGCGTTCATTGGAACCAAAAAGGTGAAACAGGTCATCTGGATGACTCAACTGAATATCTATTGAATGTTCCTTCAAATAAAGAACCTCTCTAACTCTTTAATTTCTTTTTATTATAGCAAAGGCATTTAGAAATTGCTATCCTTAACACCTATGCCCTTTTTAATGTTCTAAATATTCCTGCCAGATGCGATCAAAGTCTCCCATATTAAAAGAAAAACTGGCATGTTCTTCTAAAAATCGACTCACCTGATCGAAATCATCCGTATGTTTTGGGAAGGCTGACTCCTCAAAGGCAAGATCCGCTAAAATGGCTTTGGGACTATTACTTTTAGGATTTCGTTCTGTCATGAGCCAAGTATAAAATGATTTTCTCATAAGCCTCCCTAAATTAACTCTGTACCAAACTGGTCTTGTTTAATTTTACCAGCTTTCATCAAACCACCAAGTGCTTTTTTGAAACTGACCTTTTAGAAATACCAAAAGGTAGCCTTGATATCATCTGGTGATGATTTGTCATTTAAGGTCATGAAGCCACCATTACTTTCCAAGTAAGTCAGAATCATTTGTGCATCATTTTCTAACATCTCAAAAGATCGTGGTTTTAGTGAGAGATTAAGAGTTCGGTCAACTTCACGGAAACCAATGACACGCGCATCTAACACTTGTCCCCAAACGTGGTTCTGCATAGCGCTCACTTGGATGGATAAATCCAAGCATGTTGTTCTCTGGTAGATAGACAAAAGTTCCTGATAACTTAAGACGATAAACGATTGCAGGCCAGTTCTGATTTTGCATGTTGTTGTATGCTGGACGTGCCAAACGTTGGAAGTCTTCCTGATAAGCTAAGATTCCCCAGATACGGTCTTTCTTGTCTACTTCTAAACGAATATAAAGTTTATCGCCCTTCTTAGGCCAGAGCTCTTTCAGTTCAGGCAGGATATCAAGTGACACAACGATTTCCTTGTCAGGAAGCCCTGTATCAACAAAAACACCCAAATCCTTACGAACCTCTGTTACTGTACCCCAACCAAATTGATCCTGAGTTGCAGTCACTTCTTGAGTTGTCAAGCGAAGTTTTTGCTTCATATCTGTGTAGGCAAAACCTTTGACAGTATCACCAACTGTATGCTGACCTTCTTCCTTAGCAAGAGCGTATGTTTGACCATCCTTTTGAACAAAGTAAAAACGGTCATTTTCATCGATGATCAGTCCAACGATAAAACTTGCAAGATTTGTATTCATGTTTCCTTCTTTCGAATAAAACTCAGCCAGCAATGCCAACTGAGTTTTTCTGTTTATTTCTTAGACTTCCAAGATTTCTTTTTCTTTATTGGCAGTCATCTCGTCGATGTGTTTAACAGCATCGTCTGTCGCTTTTTGAATATCTTTTTCAAGAGTCTTCAATTCATCTTCAGTGATTTCTTTAGCTTTTTCTTGTTTTTTAGCTTCATCCATAGCGTCACGACGGATATTACGGATAGCTACTTTAGCATTTTCACCAACTTTTTTCACTTCTTTAGCGAGATCGCGACGAGTTTCTTCTGTAAGAGCTGGGATAACCAAGCGAATAACAGAACCATCGTTAGCTGGTGTAATACCAAGATCTGAAGCGTTCAAAGCACGCTCGATATCCTTCAATGAAGATTTATCAAATGGTGTTACCAACAAGACACGCGCTTCAGGAATTGTGATAGAAGCGATTTGGTTAAGAGGTGTTTCGACACCATAGTATTCAACAGTAATACGGTCAAGCAAGCTAGCGTTAGCACGACCTGCACGGATACCACCAAATTCACGAGCAAGTGAGTGGTGAGATTGAGTCATTCTCTCTTTAGCTTTTTCTACAATTGCGTTAGCCATAATTTTTCTTATTCCTTTTCTTCGATATTGTTTGAAACTGTTGTTCCGATATTTTCACCAAATACAACACGTTTGATATTGCCAGGTTGGTTCATATTAAAGACTACCAAGTCAATATCGTTATCCATAGATAGAGTTGAAGCTGTTGAATCCATGATACGTAGACCTTTATTAATAACATCACGGTGAGTCAATTCTTCAAATTTAACAGCAGTTTTATCTTTCTTAGGATCAGCATTGTAGACACCGTCTACACCATTCTTAGCCATCAAAATAGCGTCTGCTTCAATTTCAGCTGCACGAAGAGCTGCTGTAGTATCCGTTGAGAAATATGGTGAACCGATTCCTGCACCAAAGATAACGATACGATCTTTTTCGAGGTGGCGAAGGGCACGTCCACGAATATAAGGCTCCGCTACTTGTTGCATGGCAATAGCTGTTTGTACGCGAGTATCAACCCCTACTTGTTGCAATGAATCTGCCATCACAAGAGCATTCATGACTGTCCCAAGCATTCCAGTGTAATCCGCTTGAACACGATCCATACCAGCTTCTGCTGCAGGTTCACCACGCCAAAGGTTTCCACCTCCGATAACCAAGGCAATTTCAATTCCTAGTTCGTGAACTTCCTTGATTTCTTGGGCCATACTTTGGACAGTTTTGATATCAATCCCGACACCACGTTCGCCAGCAAGGGCTTCACCAGATAGCTTGATTAAGATACGTTTATACTTAGGTTCTACCATTTTCTCTCTCCTTTTTTTATCCTACCTATTTTATCACAATTTCAAAGATTTTTATAGTATCATGAGCAATTCTTTCAAAAAAATTAGACAGATAAAAATTCCTCTAAATCAGACAATGCACGCTCTGCGATTTTTCTCATAACGAGTCTTTTTATCACGGATTCGTTCACCTTCTAATTCTTTGATAATGCCGAAGTTGACATTCATAGGTTGGAAGTGTTTGCTATCAGCATGGGTGATATAATGAGCTAAACTACCGATAGCTGTAGTCTCTGGGAAAATAGCCTCGCTTTCTCCCTTGAAAAAGACGAGCTGCGTTTAATACCTGCTACTAACCCTGATGCTGCTGATTCAACATATCCTTCTACACCTGTCATTTGCCCAGCAAAGAAAAGATTTGGCTGTTTCTTAGAACGATAAGTCTGCTCAAGAAGATTTGGAGAATCCATATAGGAATTGCGGTGCATAACGCCATAACGGACAAACTCGGCGTTTTCAAGACCTGGAATCATTTGGAAGACACGCTTCTGCTCTCCCCATTTGAGGTGAGTCTGGAATCCCACGATATTGTAGAGACTACCTGCTGCATTGTCCTGACGAAGCTGAACGACTGCATAAGGAGTTTTAAAGTCTCCATCACGAGGTCCCTTGTAATCTTCTGGATATTCTAGTCCAACTGGTTTCATAGGACCATAGAGCATAGTTTTAATGCCACGTTTGGCCATGACTTCAATTGGCATACAACCTTCAAAGTACTTTTCTTTTTCAAAAGAGTTAAGAGGTGCTTCTTCTGCATTAACCAAGGCTTCATGAAAATCCATAAACTCTTGTTTGGTCATTGGAGCATTGAGATAAGCTGCTTCTCCCTTATCATATCGAGATTTGAGATAAACCTTGTTCATATCGATTGTATTGACATCCACAATGGGCGCTGCAGCATCGTAGAAATAAAAACCATCTCCTCCATTAAGTGCATGAATTTTCTCAGCAAGAGCATCACTAGTCAAAGGACCAGTTGCTACAACTGTAATAGCATCTGTTGGCAATTCTGTAATTTCGTCACGAACGACCTCAATCAAAGGATGATTGGCAATCTTTTCAGTAACCATTCGAGAAAAACCATCACGATCAACCGCGAGAGCACCACCAGCAGGAACACGCGTTGCTTCTGCTGATTCCAAGATAAGAGAGCCTAGACGACGCATTTCTTCCTTGAGGAGGCCAACAGCATTTGTAAGTGCATCCCCACGCAATGAGTTAGAACAAACCAACTCTGCAAAATTGTCTGTTTTATGTTGAGGTGTTGACTTGACACCACGCATTTCATAAAGTTTAACAGGAATACCACGCTCTGCGATTTGGTAGGCTGCTTCAGAACCCGCCAATCCAGCACCGATAACATTGATATAAGATTGAGACATGACACTAATACCTCTTTGGGTGGAACCTAAGTTCATATCAAAACAAGCTACTAGACTGTTTGATACCCACAAATCTTTCTAAATTAATACTTGGTCCATTATACCAAAAAGCTAAGTAAAAAGACAGACAGGAGAATTCCTGAATGTCTTTCAAAAATTATTCTTTATTGAGACTGAAAGATTTAAAAGCATACAGATTACTTTTGTCTTTGTAAGTTATGCCAAAGCCTACTTCTGTATTTCTAGGCAAGTTTTCAATTTCAACTATTTGAGCAAGTAAATATTGAAAATCAGAATCAGTCCAATTATCAATATCCTCATTAGCTAATTTAAGGTTTTGTCTTCGTACCTGCTCTATGTCAATATCTATGTCAATACTAAAGGTCGAACGATTGTCAGCAACCCTTTTTAAAAAGTAGATCTCGATTGCGAACAAGCGTCTCTTCATCAAGATTGTTGACTCTACTTGGGTCTAGGTCCTCAATTAAGGGAGTGAGTTCTTCTACATCCGTCTTCAAAATTGCTTCTCTTTTCTCTCTCTTCAAGACGGGTTTTTGGGGTTGCCACTATATTCTTCTTTCGGAACCAAAGAATAATAGGATTTAAAAGATTTCCAATTCAACTGAGTTTTTAATATAAAGCTTCTAAGCTGATTATCCTTTAAATATGTCGAAGTCAAACTATCACTTTGAAGTATCCTACTGTAAGCTTCCTCAAGTCGGTCATAGTTGTCATCATCAGAAACATACTCCATTTCTAAACGGTATACTGTTTTTTTTGGATAAAACCAAAGAAAAATTTTCTTTTCAACTTCTTTAAGCCTCGGATTGTATTTAAGGACTGGAGTTTTCTCAACATAATCTTTTTCAAAAATCTACATAAACATCAACAAATTGTTCCGTTCCTTTTATGTAAAATTGGAGAGCCCCTAGATATCCAAAAGGTATCAGCAGTCGAGTATCCTTCTGCTTCTAACCCTGCAGCTTCTACTACGGAACGGATGTTTGAAATAGCTGTTTTAGCTAAATCACGATCGACTTTGTTACATGCTGACAATATAAATAATGTGAGAATAGGCAACAGTAGGCCAATTACTTTCTTCAACACTTTGCTTTTCATTACCCCTCCAATTAAGCATTCGTAGTAAAATACTTATGATTGTTATTTCTATTTCGGGAAGAAGACAAACTTCCCTGTTTAGTCATCCGATTGATTCTCTTCCCATTCATGATAAGCTGCGTAGAGCTGGCTTTTGTTCCACTGATAAATTTTAGCGACTTCCTTAATGGCTTGATTTTTCTTAACACCTTGTTGGATGCGCTCTTGTATCTCAGAGAATAAATCCTCTTCATCCTTATCTTCTACTACTTGACTAGCACCTTCCACAATCAGAAGACACTCGCCCTTAAGCTGTGTTTGAGAAATATTTTCTAATAATTCCGTAATAGTTCCACGTTGGTATTCTTCATAAATCTTAGTCAATTCTCGAACTAGAACCACTGAACGATCACCGTAGACCTCTAGCATATTCTCCAGCGTATCAGCCACACGATGTGGAGATTCATAGAAAAATCTGAGTCTCAGGATAATCTTTTTCGATTCGAAAAAAATTGCTTTTTGTTGTCCCGATTTTCGAGGTAAGAATCCATAAAAGATATGAGGTTGGGGGGCTAAACCACTGGCAATCAAGGCAGAAATTCCTGCGCTAGCACCTGGAACTGTGACAACTGCTATATCTTCTTCAATTGCCGCCTTAACCAAATCGTGACCTGGATCTGAAATGCTAGGAAGTCCTGCATCAGAAACCTGAGCAATACTTTGACCGTCTTTTCAAAAAAGTCAATCAAATCAGGAATTTTTTCCTTGGCATTGTGCTCATGAAAACTGATTTGTTTGGTTGAAATATCGAAATGCTTAAGCAATAGCCCAGTATTTCGAGTATCCTCGGCTGCAATCCAGTCCACTTCTTTCAAAGTCTGAATGGAACGAAAGGTCATATCCTCTAGATTCCCAATTGGAGTTGCGACAAGATATAACTTTACCATAAGGTGACTGACCTTTAAAACTTTTTTGAATCTGCATGCTTACTCCCTAAACAACAATTCATCACAAAACATACATTCTGCATCTTGTTCACGACGTTGACCATAAAAATCGCGACACACATGAAAACCGTCGTCATAGATTCGGCTCACGTTTTCTCTAACATGCTTGGTCTTAGTTGGAGCTGTTTCTTCTTCCTCATTCAGGCGCTCTCTCAATTTATCGTTCTCTAAACGAAGAGCTGTATTCTCTTCTACAACACTCTTGAGATTTTTTTTGATAGCTTCGACATCTGCCAAGGTTGCCAACAACTGTTGAGAAAAATCATCTAAGGCATCAAATAATTCTTTCTTGTTCATGAACAGCCCTTTCTTTTTCTGTTTTCATCTTCATTTTATTGTAAAACTAGGTATTCCAAAGAATTCTGGAAAGACACATTTGCTTTCCACATTTTTCTGGCTTCGAGAAGTTTTTGCAAGATTGTACGTGCTGTATTTTTTTGAATCTCTTGGCCTGCTAAAACTTCTAAAATTCTAAATACTTGGTCTTGTTTTTCTTTGTCATCTGCTAAACTAGCTAATTTTGCGACCTGTAAATAAGATTCCTTTTTCCCAGCATCTAACCAAGAATAGAATCGTTCACTTTCTTCAAGTAGAGTCCAAAAACTTGTTTGATTTGTCAGCTTTTCAGCTTCTGCTTGCGATTGACTAAACTCAGCTAAAAGCCTTGCTTTATTTTTTTGACCAATCCTGCTTTTTCGAGTTCAACCATAAGATTTGCCACTTGTTTCTTAAATTGGAAAAATCTGTGTCCGACTTCGAATGGTTGGCAAAAATTTGTTCTTGATCATTGGTTAAAGAAGAAAAATATAGATTTCACTTTGAGGTTCTTCGATAACCTTTAGAAGTGAATTAGCAGCATTAACATGCATTTTTTCAGCTTGTTCAATGATAAAAACCTGACGTTGATTTTCAATCCCTGATTGAGAAAACTGACCAACTAGTTCTCTAATTCTTTCCGTTTTTATAATCTGATTAATCGGACGAATAATGGTTACATCTGGAAATTCTTCTTGATTAATCAACTTACAGTTTCGACAAGACTCACAGGGTAAGACCCCCTGTTTTTCAGTACAAAACAAACTCTTAGACAGAAATAAAGCCATCTCCATACTTCCGAAAATAGCCTGAAAAGAGATAGGCATGATTGAGCTGTTTTTGTTCTAAGATATGAACAAAACGTTCAAATTGCTGTGGTTGACAAGCTTTTAATTGCTCTTGATTCATTCTGTCAGCCCCATTCTGTCAAATAAGACTTTGCTTTAGTATTCTCAACAACTTGATCTAGTGGTAAGCTGGCATCGATTTTAACAATGCGATCACCTTCTTTTTCAAGAAGGGAGAGATATCCCTGACGGACTTTGCGATGCAAGTCTAAACCTTCCAAGTCCAAACGGTTGACTTCACGATTACTATTTGCTGCGATTCGTTCAAGACCTTTCTCAACTTCAATATCAAAATAAAGTGTCAAATCTGGCTTTAAGCCATCTGTCGCAAATTGATTGAGCCATTCAATAGCATCAATGTCCAAACCACGACCAAAGCCTTGATAAGCAACCGAGCTATCAATAAAACGATCCATGATGACCAGTTTACCGGCTGCAAGGGCAGGTAAAACCTTTTCCACTAAATGTTGTCGACGACTAGCTATATAAAGTAAAAGCTCTGTCTTGGCATCCATTTGAGTATGACTTGGGTCTAGAATAACTTCACGAATCTTTTCACCAATCAATACGCCACCGGGTTCACGTGTCGTTAAGACCCCAAAATTTTTTTCTTCTAACACAGGAAGGATAGCTTCAAGTACACTTGTTTTACCAGCTCCCTCTGGCCCCTCTAAAGAGACTAAAAAAATCCTTTTGACATGACGAACTCATTTCTTTTTTTTCTTCCTTCTATTTCTATCAAAAAAAGAGGCATTTGTGAAAAAGCTTTTTAACCTAATAAAAAAATTTATTCTGAAAAAAACTAGGATATATATTCGTTAATAAAGTAGATAATTATTTAATTAAGTTTCTATATTCGTAATCAACTACCATACTGTCTTATTTTGTCTTTGTATAACTAGAAAAAAAGAACCTTGCATAGCAAGATTCTTTTAGTGTCTGACTTAAATAATTGTTCTTCTGGGAACTAAATCGAATTAAGCTTCGATTTCTGTAACCATACCTGAACCAACAGTACGTCCACCCTCACGGATAGAGAATGTAGTACCTTGTTCTACGGCGATTGGGTGGATCAACTCAACGTCGATTGTCACGTTATCACCTGGCATTACCATTTCAGTACCTGCTGGAAGTTCGATTGAACCTGTAACGTCAGTAGTACGGAAGTAGAATTGTGGGCGGTAGTTGTTGAAGAATGGAGTGTGACGTCCACCTTCTTCTTTTAGTAAGGATGTAAACTTCACCTTTGAATTTAGTGTGTGGGTTGATTGAACCTGGTTTAGCGATAACTTGTCCACGTTCGATTTCGTCACGTTGAACACCACGAAGAAGGACACCTACGTTGTCTCCTGCAAGACCTTCGTCAAGTTGTTTACGGAACATTTCAACACCAGTAACAACTGCTTTTTGGATTTCTTCTTTGATACCAACGATTTCGATTTCGTCGTTGACACGAACGACACCACGGTCGATACGTCCTGAAGCAACAGTACCACGTCCAGTGATTGAGAATACGTCTTCGACTGGAAGAAGCAATGGTTTGTCAGTGTCACGTTCTGGTTCTGGGATGTACTCATCAACTGTGTTCATCAATTCCATAACGATATCTTCGTATTTAGTGTCACCTTCAAGGGCTTTAAGAGCTGAACCTTGGATAACTGGAAGATCGTCACCTGGGAAATCGTATTCTGAAAGAAGGTCACGAATTTCCATTTCAACCAATTCAAGCAATTCTTCGTCGTCAACCAAGTCAACTTTGTTCATGAAGACGATAAGGTGTTTAACACCAACCTGACGTGAAAGAAGGATGTGCTCACGAGTTTGTGGCATTGGTCCGTCAGTTGAAGCTACTACAAGGATAGCTCCGTCCATTTGAGCGGCACCAGTGATCATGTTTTTAACGTAGTCCGCGTGTCCTGGAGCGTCGATGTGAGCGTAGTGACGTTTTTCAGTTTCGTACTCAACGTGCGCAGTGTTGATAGTGATACCGCGTTCGCGTTCTTCTGGAGCAGCATCGATAGACGCATAGTCTTTAGGTTGGTTAACTGATGAAGGCAAGCGACGTGCCAAAACAGTTGTGATAGCTGCAGTTAGGGTAGTTTTACCGTGGTCAACGTGTCCGATAGTACCAATGTTAACGTGTGGTTTACTACGATCGTATTTTTTTCTTTTTGCCATTTGAGTAAAAGCCTCCAATAAAATATATTTTATAGATAGACAGTAGGCAATACAGTCTAACTTTCCTTACTATTTTATCAAATTTTAGCTAAATTGCAAGTGTTTTACAAAGTTTTTGTGAATTATTCTTATACTTACTCTATAGTCCTTGATTTATTGATAAAAAAAGAGAAACAGATAAATCTGTTTCTCTATTAATATCGTTTACATTTTTTTCTCCCAACTTCTTGTACTTCTTTGTGTTTTTCATAAAGTCGTACTAGGAATTTGGATATTTCTTTTGAGATATAGAATAAGTTGGGACGGCAACAATCATACCAATGACACCATAGATATTACTTGACAATAATAACAGAACCAGGATAGTAATTGGATGAACTTTCATAACACCACCAACAATTCGAGGATAGAGGATATTGCCATCCACTTGTTGGATAATCAACATATAGATGACAGCAATAATCATCTTTTGTGGATCCGTAAATAGATTTGAAATAACCATTGGAACCAAACCGATACTTGGACCAACATAAGGTATCAAATTCGCCAAACCAGAAAAAATAGCAAAGACCAATGCATACTTGAGTCCAATGACACTATATCCGATAAAGGCCAGACATCCGATTATGAATGCATCAATTGATACACCGCTAATGTAACGGGAAATAGTCGCATTCAAGTTTGTTAATAAACCAGAAATATTCAGTCTATCTCTTTTTAAAACAGTTCTTTCTAGCATCGGTAAGAACTTTATGCCCATCTAAATAGGAAAAGTAAATCAAGAAAACTGGTGTCATAATGATAATTAAAACAGTGCTTACTAAAGCTGACAGGACACTTCCCGACACTATTTGTCACACTATTTAAGATATTTCTGTAGAAATATCAACATAAGAAAGATTTAATTGCTGGATTGTTTGTTGAATATCAAGCTCTTGGAAAGTAGGATATTTTGATAATTCTATTACTAAATCTTGGAGTCGACCATAGATTCCTTGACTAGATATAATCAAGCTACTCAACTGATTGATTAAAATCGGTAAGAGATAGACAACACCAATGACAAGTGACCCAAAGAGAACAAATAGGGTCAACAAAATTCCTATAATGCGGTTAATTTTGCACTCTTTCTCTAAAAAGATAACAATTGGGTTGGTCAAATAGTATAAAAATCCTCCTAATAAAAAGGGAATCATGATGGTATTTACGACACTTACAAATGGTGTAATAATTGCCCCCATTTCCCTCCATAGGTAGAAAAATTAAGGGTTATTAATAAATATCTCAGTGGTCCAGAAGAATAATTTATTTCTTCGAAACATAGGCCACCTCCTCTTTTTCCTATTTTACCATAATTCGAAAAAGATTGATAACCTTCATCATAAAAATAAGAATATTTTTTTGTCTTTATGATAGAATAAAGTTACTATGAAGAAATTATTTTTAACATTAATCACACTTATTTCATTTGGTTCTGCTACTACTGCTTTTGCCCAGGATTTTGATGTCGCCGCAAAACATGCCATCGCTGTTGAAGCGACTACTGGTAAGATTTTATATGAAAAAGATGCGACTCAACCTGTTGAAATTGCTTCTATTAGTAAGTTACTAACTGTTTACTTGGTCTACGAAGCTTTAGAGCAAGGAAAAATCACCCTCTCTACTCCAGTTGAAATTTCAGATTATCCTTACCAACTCACAACCAACTCCGAAGCAAGTAACGTTCCTATGGAAGCTCGTAACTATACTGTTGAAGAGTTGCTAGAAGCAACATTGGTATCTAGTGCCAATAGTGCAGCTATCGCTTTGGCAGAAAAGGTTGCTGGGATCTGAAAAAGATTTTGTAGATATGATGAAGGCCAAACTTCTTGAATGGGGAATCCAAGATGCTACCCTCGTCAACACAACCGGTCTTAACAACGAAACTCTTGGGAATAATATCTATCCTGGTTCTAAGAAAGATGACGAAAATAAGATGAGCGCCTATGATGTTGCAGTTGTCGCTCGTAATCTTATCCTCAAGTATCCCTCAGGTCTTAGAAATTACCAAGAAACCTTCTTCCACTTTTAGCAGGAATGACCATTCATTCTACAAACTATATGTTGGAAGGAATGCCTGCTTACCGCGGTGGTGTCGATGGTCTTAAAACTGGAACAACTGATAAAGCGGGTGCTTCTTTTGTCGGTACGACTGTAGAAAAAGGAATGCGTATCATCACAGTTGTCCTCAATGCTGATAACCAAGATACAAATCCTTATGCTCGTTTCACAGCAACTTCTGCACTTCTAGATTATATCTCATCAAACTTTGCTCTCCAAACAATTGTAAAACAAGGAGAAAGCTACCAAGATAGTAAATCTCCTGTCCTAGATGGAAAACAAGATACCGTTACAGCAGTTGCTAAAGAAGATATAAAAATCGTTCAACGTCTCGGTAGTCGAGCACAGTCATCTGTCACCTACACGCCTGATACTACTGAACATACCGCTCCACTTGAAGCAGGTACTGTGGTTGGTCATCTAACCTATGAAGATAAAGGACTTAGTTGGTCAAGGCTATATTACCTCTGACAAACCAAGCTTCGAAATGGTTTCTGACCAAAAAGTCGAAAAGGCCTTCTTCTTAAAAGTATGGTGGAATCGCTTCGTTCGATTTGTAAATGAAAAATTATAAAAAAATCGCGAGAAATCGCGATTTTTTCTTTATTGATTTTTTGATAGTGTAGAGTGTTTTATAGCCATAAGTAAAGTAAATAATAACTCCTACTGCTAAGGCTAATACAAATGCTATCCAAGTTTCAAGAGTATATTGAAGCATAAAGGACAGACAAATCAGAATCGATAAGATTGGTAGAAAAGGAACCAGAGGGTTTTTAAATTCTCCCTCTTTAGGTTCTCCCTTGTCTTTTCTTAATTTGATAATTCCATAAGCTAAGAGAATGAGATAAGCTAAAGTACAGATATTGAGAAAGGCTGCAATACTAGATAGAGGAAAAATCCCAGCTGCAATCGCTGAAACGACTCCCGTTAAAATAGTAGCATTCTTAGGGACTCGACTTGTCTTAGTTACTTGTTTGAAACTTTGAGGCAAGAGTCCATCACGTGCCAAACTATAAATCATGCGAGACAAGGCATAAGTCATTGAAATACATACTGTAATCAAGGTAAAAACATAGCAACCAGAGAAACATAGTTTAGCTGCCCAACCAATACCAATGCTTCTAAGAGCAAAAGCTACTGCATCATCAACATTGAGCTTGCTATAGTGAACAACACCAGTCAATACTAGGGTAAGCAAAGCATAGAGAATGGTTACAATCATCAAGGATAAAAACAATTCCACGAGGGAATGTTCTTTTGCGGGATCTTTGAATTTCATCAACTGCCATAGAAATGGACTCAAAACCTAAGAATCCAAAGAACATGAGTGAAGCTCCAGCCATAATTCCTGTGCTTCCACCATAAATTTGACCAAAACCAAATGGAGCAAAAATTGGACCAGTTCTCAGGTTTTAATATACCAAATTCCAACTAAGATAAATAAAGCAAGAGCAGAAAAATTTTTAAAGACAACAAGAATCGAATTAAAACGAAGAGCAGTTTTCGAATTTCAATAGAACAACACCTGTAACAAGGATAATCACTAAAATTGGTAGAAAGATCAATATAAGTACCATTTTCTTGGTTAAATGTCCCGTTTAAGGTTTGTGGCAAGGAAATTCCATAATGACTAAGCAAACCTTTAAAATAGGCTGCCCATCCAGAAGCGACACCAGAGACTGCTGTCATAAATTCCATAATAGTTAACCAACCTGCAATCCAGGCTGGAAATTCTCCCAAAATTGCATATAGATAACTATAAGCTCCACCAGTTGCTGGAACACGAGAAGCAAATTCTGCAAAAAGAGCGCCGATAAGGAAACACAGATAGCTGAGATAACGATAGAAACAACAAGGGCTGGACCTGCTAATGTAGCTGCAGCTGTTCCTGTAATGGTAAAGATACCTGTTCCCACCATGGCTCCAATTCCCAAGAGAATTAAATCCCATAATTTCAGATGACGATGCATCTCTGTTTTTCCCAGACTTACGTCTTTCGTTCTAAAAATATTCATAATTGATCTCCACTAACAATTATTGTTTTATTTTACCACAAATAATGGATTTTTGTGAATATTTATAAAATTAGTATATTGAAAAAAACTGAACAAATGTAGTATTTGCTCAGTTTTTATTTCATAGTTAAAATTCGACAGTTATTAGACTTCGTAGTATGGGAACGGACGGTCACTATCTAAAGGACGATTTGGAATTTCTTGTTCCAAAATAGCGCGCCATCCAGATACTAATTCTTCAAAAGTTAATTTGGCTTCTGGAGAAGTTATTGTAATCTTCCGACCAAACCAAGCCATGGTTGCAGTTTCAAACTGAAGCATAGCGTACTGGATTACTGGTACATTTGCTTCTTCATAATTCTCATTTACTGCACGCGCTACTTCAGCTGCTTGTGGTAGAAGTTGATTGCTGATTTTATCGACAACACTTGCATCCATCTCTCCAAGAAAGTAATTGACCATCCACCTGATAAAAGAGCTCAAAGGTTTCTTGATTTTTCTTAAAATTGGTAAGAACAAAAGCACGTTCCACTGCCTCTGGACCACCAACAGCCTTGACAGCGTTTATAAGAAGATTTTCTTCCATTTGTCTCCAATAATCATCAGCTTCTTCTACTAAATCAATTGTAAAAGGTGGAACAATTTCCTCGGCAGAAATTTCGCCTTTATTTGCTTTTTCGATATTACCAAATAATTTTTTTAAGAATCCCATTTGCTTCTCCTTTTTGGGTTTTATCCGACTGATCCTTCCATTTCATAGCTAATCAAGCGGTTAAGCTCAACTGCATATTCCATTGGCAGTTCTTTGGTGAAGGGCTCTACAAATCCCATAACGATCATCTCAGTAGCTTCAGATTCTGACAAACCACGACTCATGAGGTAGTACAGTTGTTCTTCTGAAATCTTAGAAACCTTAGCTTCGTGCTCCAATGCAACTTGCGAGTTGTGAATTTCATTAAACGGAATGGTATCTGATGCTGACAAGTCATCCATGATAATGGTATCACACTCGATGTGAGAAACAGATTTCTTAGAGTTCTTGTTGAAAGGTCACTTGTCCACGGTAGTCAACCTTTCCTCCGCCTTTAGCGATGGATTTAGACACGATAGATGAGCTTGTATGCGGTGCGTTGTGGATCATCTTGGCACCAGTATCCTGGTGTTGCCCTGCATTAGCAAAGGCAATAGAAAGCATGGTCCCACGCGCACCCTTCTCCATCAAGGTAAACAGATGGGTATTTCATAGTTGTTTTAGCACCTAAGTTTCCCATCAATCCACTCAACAGTCGCATCTTTCAAAGCTTTTGCACGTTTTGTTACCAAGTTATAGACGTTATCAGACCAGTTTTGGATGGTCGTATAACGCATATAAGCTCCGTCCAAAGCAAAGATTTCTACAATAGCAGCATGCAAAGCTGTTGCTTGAATAAGTTGGCGCTGTACATCCTTCTACATAGTGGACACTTGCTCCCTCATCAACGATAATCAAGGTACGTTCAAACTGTCCAGTATTTTCGTTGTTGATACGGAAATAGGTTTGAAGTGGAATATCTACCTTGACCCCTTTTGGTACATAGATAAAGGTTCCACCTGACCATACTGCTGAGTTGAGGGCAGCCAACTTGTTATCTGTCGGCGGTACAAACTTAGCAAAGTATTGTTTAAACAAGTCTGGGTATTCCTTGAGGGCAGAATCTGTATCTGTAAAGATAATTCCTAACTTCTCAAATTCTTCCTTCATGTTATGGTAAACCACTTCTGACTCATACTGGGCAGAAGCTCCAGCTAGATAAGCACGCTCAGCTTCAGGAATCCCGATACGTTCAAAGGTTTCTTTGATTTTTTCAGGAACTTCATCCCAAGAACGGGCTGGTTTATCAGATGGTTTTTGGTAGTAAATCAAGTCATCAAAATCAATCTCTGACAAGTCTGCTCCCCAAGTTTGCATGGGCATTTTTTTGAAGGTTTCATAAGATTTCAAACGGAATTCTAACATCCACTCAGGTTCTCCCTTAGCAGCTGATAGTTCACGAATGACATCTTCATTCAATCCTTTTCCTGTCGATAGGACAGGCTCTACATCATCATGGAAACCAAATTTATATTCACCAAGATCGATTGGTTTTGGTTCTACTCTTTCTTCAGCCATAATATCCTTTCTTTCATTATATGTTTTCTATGATTTACTTATTTATTTTCTTGATTTTTCAATTGTTTTCTTAAGGGCATTCCAAGCTAGGGTTGCACATTTGATTCGTTGAGGAAATTTGGCAACACCTGATAAGAAAGCTGCATCTCCAAGTTGGTCTTGACGCTCATCTTTTTGACCTTGAACCATCTCAGAAAAAATTGTCGCAAGTTCTAAAATTTCTTGCTTGGTCTTTGCCCTAAAACTGCATCTGTCATCATACTAGCAGAGGCAGTTGAAATCGTACAACCTGAATTTAGAAAAGCGATATCTTCCAAACGATCCTCTGCATCAAACTTGACAGAGAGGTTGATGACATCACCACAGGTCGGATTGTTGAGACTGATTTGTTCAGCATCTTCTAGCTTCCCTTGGTGATGTGGATTTTTCGAATGGTCCGCTACCACTGCCATATAAAGGCTATCTAGTTTAGAAAGTGCCATTGAAAAACTCCTTTGTCTTTTGTAAAGCATCGACTAACTTGTCGCAATCTGCCTTGGTATTGTAGATATAAAAACTTGCACGAGCTGTTGCTGGAACGTCCAAATACTGGAGCAAGGGTTGAGCGCAATGGTGACCGGCACGAACCGCTACTCCTTCATAATCCAGATGCTGTCGCAAGGTCGTGAGGATGAAGGTCACCTAGGTTAAAGGCAATGACACCTGAACGTTGAGCCAAATCTTGCGAACCGTAAATGGTCAATCCTTCAATTGCCTGCAATTTTGGAAAAACATATGCAATCAATTCCTGTTCATGAGCTTCAATGGCATCCATACCAATGTTTTTCAAGATAATCTACTGCAGCCGCAAGGCCAATCGCACCTGCCATATTGGGAGTTCCAGCCTCAAATTTCCAAGGCAATTCCTTCCAGCTAGCAGATTGCTCATAAACAAAATCAATCATCTCGCCACCAAACTCAACTGGTGACATTTGTTCCAGATATTTTTCTTTACCGTAAAGAACACCGATACCAGTCGGACCAGCCATCTTGTGACCTGAGAAGGCAAAGAAGTCTACATCCAAGTCCTGAACATCAATCTTCATATGAGGTGTAGACTGAGCACCATCCACCACCATAATAGCTCCAACTTTATGAGCCATTTGCGTGATTTCTTTGATAGGATTAACCACTCCAAGAACGTTTGAGGCGTGAGCTAGTGAAACAAATTTAACTTTGTCAGTCAATTTAGAACGCAAGTCATCCATATCCAGAGCTCCGTCCTTGAGATAGACATAGATAAGCTCTGCTCCAGTCTTACGGCAAGCTTCCTGCCAAGGAATGATATTGGAATGGTGTTCCATGACTGAAATCAAGACCTGGTCTCCCTCAGTCAAGATTTCCTCAGCGAAACGCGCTACCCAGTTGAGACTGGTTGTGGTTCCTCTGGTAAAGAGTACTTCCTTTGTCGAACCTGCGTTGATGAACTTACGAATAGTTTCACGAGCAGCTTCATAGGATGCTGTCGCACGCTCTGCCAAAGTATGAACCCCACGGTGAACATTGGCATTGTCCTGCTCATAGTAGCGGTTAATGGCTTCCAGAACAGCTAGTGGTTTTTGTGTCGTCGCAGCATTGTCCAGATAGACCAGAGGTTCGTCATTGACAATCTGGTCTAAAATTGGAAAATCCTTGCGAATCACTTCTACATCTAACATAGGCTTCCCCTTAGCGTTTTGACAATTTTTCTTCGATCGTCGCAATCATTTCATCACGAACTTCCTTGACTGGAATTTCCACGATAACAGATCCAAGGAAACCACGTACAACCAAGCGTTCTGCAGTTGCTTTATCCAAACCACGACTCATGAGGTAGTACATGTCTTCAGGATCTACTTGACCGATTGAAGCTGCGTGTCCTGCAGTGACATCATTTTCATCAATCAAAAGAATTGGGTTAGCATCTGAACGCGCCTGGTCAGAAAGCATGAGAACACGGCTTTCTTGTTGAGCATCTGCTCCCTTAGCACCCTTGATGATGTGTCCGATACCGTTGAAGGTCAAAGTTGCTTTTTCAAGGATAACCCCATGTTGAAGGATATTACCGATAGAGTTGCAACCATAGTTAGTCACTCGAGTATCAATCCCTTGAACCTGACGGCCACTTGAAAGCGCTACAACCTTAAGGTCTGCATGGCTACCATTTCCAATCAAGTCACTATCAAAGTCAGCAACAACATTTCCTTCGTTCATGACACCGATAGCCCAGTCAATACTTGCATCGTTGCCCAATTTACCACGGCGGCTAATGTAGGCTGTAACGTTTTCACCAAGACGGTCAATCGCTGCAAACTTCACTTGCGCACTGAACGTGCAATCACTTCTACTGTGATATTGGCAGTTGCCTTAGCACTACCTTCTCCACGTGACTCCAGACGCTCAAGGTAGCTAATCTTACTGTTCTTACCAGCGATAATGAGGATATGCTTGTTAAATGGCACATCGCTATCGCTATCTTGGTAGAAAATACCTTCAATTGGTTCTGTGATTTCTACATTATCTGGAATGTAGAGAACAGCACCACTGTTAAAGTAAGCTGTGTGATAAGCTGCCAACTTGTCATCATCGTATTTAACAGATGACATGAAAAATTCTTCTACGAGTTCTGGGATTTCTTCTAAAGCTGAATGGAAGTCTGTAAAGACCACTCCTTGTTCAGCCAACTCAACTGGAATTTGTTCAAAAACAGTTTGAGTTCCAACCTGCACCAATTTCAAGTGATTATCTAAAAGCAGTGAAATCAGGAACATTTGCTGACGGTTCACTTTCTGTAATAGTTCCATCACCCAGATTCCAACGGTGAAATTTTACACGCTCAATGACTGGTAATTCCAAACTCTCAATCTTATCAAAGGCTTTTTGACGGAGGTCAGACAACCAGCTTGGTTCAGCGTGCATTTCTGAAAAAAGTTTAATAGTTTCTTTAGTCATTTACTTCTCCTAAAAGATACGAGGGAATTACAATTCTTCCTTGTAGTCATAGCCAAGTTCTTCAGCTAGTTTCGCGTATCCTTCACGTTCCAAACGTGCAGCCAATTCTGGACCACCAGAAAGAACAACACGACCTTCCATCATAACGTGTACCACATCTGGTGTGATATAGTTCAAGAGACGTTGGTAGTGAGTAATGATCATTGCACCAAAGCCTTCGCCACGCATAGCATTCACACCTTTAGAAACAACTTTAAGAGCATCGATATCAAGACCTGAGTCAATCTCATCAAGAAGGGCAAAAGTTGGTTCCAACATCAAGAGTTGTAGAATTTCATTACGTTTTTTCTCACCACCAGAGAATCCTTCGTTGAGGTAACGCTCTGCCATTTCTTCTTTCATGTTGAGCAATTCCATTTTTTTCGTCTAACTTTAGTGATAAATTCACGAACTGAAATCTTTCTCATCATCTTCTTTACCAGCATTCATAGCTGCACGAAGAAATTCAGCATTGGTAATTCCAGGAATTTCTGATGGGTATTGCATGGCAAGGAAAAGTCCCATACGCGCACGCTCGTCCACTTCCAATTCAAGGATGTTTACACCGTCAAACAAGACTTCACCTTTAGTGACTTCATAGTTCGGGTTTCCCATAATTGCAGCTGAAAGAGTAGACTTACCGGTACCATTTGGTCCCATGATAGCTGCAATTTCTCCCTGTTTTTAAGAGTCAGATTGACTCCCTTTTAAAAATTTCTTTTCCTTCAATTTCAACGTGAAGATCTTTGATCTCTAATACTGACATGATTGTTCCTTTCTTTTTCATCCTTTTTTTACTGTATTTACCTGAAATTTAACCTTTTTAAATCCCTAGAAAAAAACACAGTAAAATGTCAATAAATATACCTTTAATAGTATAACAAAAAAAGCCTAAAAAGGCTTTGATTTTTGTCTAGAAGCTAGGAGCTACTTCTTCCCTTGAAAAATGATCATCTATAGCGCTCACAATTTTACCCATGATATAGCTCACGCGAAAAATTTCTCAGGATCAAAATAGCCCAAAGCAAGGCCACGATATACCGTTGCTCCATGATGGATTCATTAAAGAAATAAGTCTCAGCAGCAGTAAATAAGGCCATGATAATAAATTGTTGTCTGTTCATAGTCTACTACCACAAATTCCTTTTAGTCTTCAGCTATGGTCACTTTATCTGCTAAAAAAATTCAAAACCCTTGAGGAAGTATGGACTCTTCAGGGTTCTTCCTTATTGACTTGTTCTTGAGAACCTTTAGCTCTGCTTGAAAAATGCAGCTCGAACTTCCTTTCCATTCTTCCATAGAAATAGCAAGAATCTCTGGAGAAAAATCCAGCAGCTCGACTAAGAATATTTGCCAAACATGGTGTTAAGATTGTCTCGTTTCATGGTTTGACCAGCATTGAAAATTCGATTCAAAAAGCCAAAAATCGCATGATGTTCATTAGCAGCAACTGGTTTAGAACCAGCCAAGAGTGCCTTATCTGGTCCTGATAAAGCTTTCAATGACTTCTCCCCAAGCATTCTGAAGACGGATTAAGTTTTGACGGGCTAAGTCTGGATTTTCTACTGCTTCTTGAAGAATAGACTGCACCTTATTTCGGTCTACACGATAGATGGACTTACTGTTCGTCGGACGACTTGGTGTAGAAACAGTTTGTTTAGGGATTTAGAACCAACATTGGCAAGAGCTTGTTTCAATCGTGCAACTTCTTCTCGAAGAGAAGACAGTTCCTCAGCCACTTCACCTGAAAATTCTGGTTGGGTATCAATTTCTGCTAAACGAATGGTCATCATTTCAGCATAAATCTTAGGCTGTAAGCTAGCCTTAATATCAGCTAGACTTTTAGTAGCAAGACTAATCATCTCAAACAAGACATCCTGCGGAAGGTCTAAGTTTCTCTCAAATACATCACTATGGTGAGTATTTTCTCCACCTGCTTGAACAATTAAGATATCACGTAAGTATTGTAGTAAATCCACTACAAACCGTGTCATGCTCTTTCCATTCTCAAAAATCAGATCAAGATTTTCCAAGGCGCCCGGTACATCCTTTCGAGCTAAAGCAGCTACGTAATTATCCAAGGCACTTAAACTAATGGTCCCTGTAATTTCTTCTGAGACTGCAGTTGTCAAAGTAGCTTCCTGGGTTAAACTTAATGCCTGATCAAGAATTGATAGGGCATCCCGCATTCCACCTTCAGCCCGTCGAGCAATAATTTCAACAGCCTCTGTTTCGTAATCAATCCCTTCTTTTTCCAAAATCTGGAAGATATGATCTCGAATATCCTGAGTCTTAATAGACTTAAACTCAAATCGTTGAACACGAGACAAAATCGTTGCAGGAATTTTATGGAGCTCAGTCGTTGCCAAAATAAAAACTACATTTGGAGTTGGTTCTTCCAGTGTTTTCAAAAGGGCATTAAAGGCACCTGTTGATAGCATATGAACCTCGTCAATGATATAAACCTTATACTGAGCTATACTTGGAGCATAAGTTGATTTGTCACGGATATCACGAATTTCATCAACCCCATTATTAGAAGCAGCATCCATTTCGATAACGTCTTCCAAACTTCCTTCTGTGACGGCTTGACAGATATAACAGTTATTACAAGGTTCTCCCCCTACTTGATTAGGGCAGTTCATAGCCTTGGCAAATATTTTGGCTACACTGGTTTTGCCAGTTCCACGAGGCCCTGAAAATAGGTAGGCGTGACTAATCTTATCCTGTTCCACAGCCTGTTTAAGTGTTCGAGCAATAACATCCTGGCCCACTAACTGTGAAAAATTTTGACTTCTATATTTTTCGATAAAGCGCCTGATACATTATGCTTTCTCCTCAAACATTGAAAAATTTCCATTCTGTCTTATCTAGTAAAATGGACACAAACTCTTCTAAATAGCGTTGATCAATTTCATCATAATCATCTACATGAGATGAGTCCAAATCTAATACACCCAGAAGCTGTCCATTTTTTACCATTGGAAGTACGATCTCACTACGAGCACTACTATCACAAGAAATATAGTTGGGATAGGTCTTCACATCACCAACGATAACCGTTTGACAACTAGCCGCAGACTCTCCACAAACGCCTTTTCCAAGCGCGATTCTAACACATGAAACTCCACCCTTGAAAAGGGCCCTAAAATAAGCTCATTTCCGTCATATAAATAGAAACCTGCAAAGACAGTACGAGGAAAGTTCATTTTTAAGAGAGCACTGGCATTTGATAGATTAGCCAACACATTGGTCTCACCTTCTAAAAATCCAGTGAGCTGAGCATTGACCATTTGATAAATTGATTCTTTTTCGGAATATAACATAAAACCATTATATCAAAAAATACTAGTTGAAAAAAGAAAAATCCCTTGTTTTAACAACAAAGGATTTGTAATTAAATCTGATTGATTAAAGTTCGATGTCTCCGAACAAGTCAGCCATTGAGAATCCAGTTTGAGTTTCTGGAAGTTCAAAGTCACGTTTTTCTTGACGTTTTGGACGACGTGGACGTGGAGCACGTTTTTCTTCGTTTTGTCCTTCTTCTTGAGCTGGACGTTCTTCAAGAGCCTTGATAGAAAGTGAAACGCGTTCTGCATCAGCGTTAACATCAAGAACTTTAACAGTAACTTCTTGACCAACTGTAAGAGCTTCTTTTGGATTTTCAATACGTTTGTGTGAAATTTGTGATACGTGAACAAGTCCATCGATACCTGGCAATACTTCAACAAATGCACCGAAGTCAGTCAAACGTTTAACTGTTCCTTCTACAACGTCACCTTTAGCCAATTTTTGCTCAACGCCATCCCATGGTCCAGGTGTTGTTGCTTTAAGTGAAAGTGATACACGTCCTTCTTCTTCGTTAAGATCAAGGATTTTCACTTCAACTTCTTCACCAACAGTTACAACTGATTTTGGTGAAACGTTACGTTCGTGTGACAATTCAGTCAAGTGAACCAATCCATCAACACCACCAAGGTCGATGAAAGCACCGAAGCTTGTGATACGAGCAACTTTACCAGTTACTACATCACCAGCAGCCAATTTACCGAAAACTTCTGCACGAGCTGCTGCAGTAGCTGCTTCTACAACTTCACGACGTGAAAGGATGAAGCGGTTTTCTTTAGGGTCAACTTCTTTGATTTTTAGCTTCAAATTCTTGACCTACAAAAACGCTCAGTGTTACGTACGAAACGAGTATCCAACATTGAAGCTGGGATAAATCCACGCAAACCTTCAAATTCTACTGAAAGTCCACCTTTAACAGCGCGAGTTCCTTTAACTGTAACAACTTCTTCTTCGCGTCCTACAAGTTTGTCCCATGCTTTGCGAGCTTCAAGGCGTTTTTTAGATACAAGGTATGTTACTGTATCAGTATCTTTACCAACTACTTGACGAAGTACAAGAACATCAAATACTTCACCTACTTTTACAAAGTCATTGATATCTGCATCGCGATCGTTTGTCAATTCGCGAAGAGTCAAGACACCTTCAACACCAGTTCCAGAGATTGCAACGTTAGCTTGATTAGCATCAACTGTCAATACTTCAGCACTAACAACATCACCAGGTTCAACTTGGCTAACGCTATTTAGCAAATCTTCAAATTCATTCATCTAAAAAATCCTCCAACAATCAAGTCTTTTTAACTTGACATACTTATAATTTTTTTCCTAAGCACCCGCAACGACATGAACATCTCGAACGTCCTTCAATTATAAAAATAAAATACCCTAAGATATTTTTCTTTTTATCTTGAATTTATTACCTAAGAACTGGGGTAGCTGGATTCGAACCAACGCATGAGGGAGTCAAAGTCCCTTGCCTTACCGCTTGGCTATACCCCATGAGTGATATGGAGAGAGGGATTCGAACCCCCGAACCCGAAGGAGCGGATTTACAGTCCGCCGCGTTTAGCCTCTTCGCTATCTCTCCGACAATCAACGAAAAACTATTATATCATGAAAAATTTGCAAAAAAACAAGCATTATTTTTGCTAAATTATAGTTTTCAATCAATATTTCCACAGCTTTTTCAAGATTCTTGTAAAAACTATCGACATTTCCATTCTTTATGATTGCAAATTGGTTGTCTAGTTCGGCAATTTCACCGATTAACTTTTTACCAATCATTAAAGTATAACCATCGTAGTTATCTTTTCCAACTGCTACTTTAGCATCTGACAACTGAATCTCAATTTTTTTATCTTTTTTACTCATACGATACCTCTTTTCACTTTCTCTATTTTACAAGAAATTCCCCGATCTCGCAAGAAAAAAACTCTCTATCAAGCTAATCTTGATAGAGAGTTCCTTGAATCGTCTAGAAAATTTTTCACTTTGAAATTTTGAATCAATTAATGGGTTGCTCCACCAACTATTTTCAAGTCCTTATCTTTGTAGTCTACGATAGCACCAATCGCAGCTTCGATACCTCGGACAATATCTCTTAAGCACATGGATGCAGTATTAGGCTTATTTACCACTTGTTCGGTCATATAGGGAATATGCATAAAGCCTGCTCTCATATTGGGAAATTTCTTATCCGCTAAATAGAGAGCCTGATACATCAAATGGTTGCAAACAAAGGTTCCAGCTGTATTGGATACTGTAGCTGGCAGCCCTACCTCGTTTATGGCTTGTACCATTGCTTTGATAGGGAGTGTGCTAAAATAGGCAGCTTCTCCATCTAGGCGAATAGGAGTGTCAATCGGTTGATTCCCTTGGTTATCTGGAATTCTAGCATCATCTTGATTGATGGCAACTCGTTCAGGAGTTAAACCAGCTCTACCTCCTGCTTGTCCGATGCAGAGTACAACATCTGGTTGATAACGGACAATTTCTGCTTCTAAAACCTCTGCTGATTTATAAAAGACCGTTGGGATTACTGCCCAATGAAGCTCTGCACCATTGATTTCATACGGTAATGATTTAACTGCTTCCAGAGCTGGATTGACCTTTTCACCACCGAAAGGATCAAAATCCTGTAACTAATATTTTCATTTTATTTCCTTTACTAAAAATGCCAAAATAGTACATCAGAAAATACATGTATGATAATCATGATAACAGCTACTCCTACTTGCGCTTTGATAACGCCATTTGGATCTTTCATATCCAAAAAGGGCTGCAGGTAGAGTATTGAAAAGTTAGCAGCCATTGGGAGTCAATAAAGTTCCCACAACAACCTGCTGTCATAGCAAGAGCACCCGCTACGATTGGATCTGCTCCCAAGGAAAATACAAAGGGAACACCAATTCCAGCAGTAATGACAGTGAAAAGCCGCAAAGGCATTTCCCCATAATCATTGAAAAATAGAACCATTCCCAACACATAAGCCACTACACCCATCAACCGACTACCCTGAAGGCACTAAAACCACTTATCAGATGTGAAATTAAATCTCCAACTCCAGCTACAGTAAAAATAGCCCCCAAAGCTCCTAAAAGTTGGGGAACAATCCCACTAGTTGAGACTTGCTGAACCATGCGATTATTTTCTGCTAACAAGCTTTTAGGAGAACTCTTAGTAATCAATAAAAGAGAGATGGTTGCAAGAAATGCTGCAAGGCTGATAGCAATCTTACTAAACTCTGGGATCATTTTTGCTAATACTAAAGCGATCAAAGCCATCAACATGACCGGAATAAAAATTTTATTCTTCAACCGTTTAGCTTCAATATTTGCCTTGACTTCATCCAGAGACGGCAAGGTTCCGATACGAACCTGTTTAAAAGAGTGTCAGTAGGGCTAAGAGCACTACGATAATTCCAATCAAGATAGATGGTAGATAGGAACCACCGATAAAACTGATTCCCAATAAAGCCAAAACCCAGCTGTTCCAAAGCGAACTGGGTTTGTTTTGTCTTTATAGCTACAATAAGCCGTGTGAAGAAATTGACAACCAATCACAATATAGGTTAACTCTAATAACTGTCTTGCTAGATTGGTCATTCTTCTTTTCCTTTACTAAGCTTATTCGCTAGCAGTTTTTCTATCAAACAAGTAATTGTAAAGCCCTACCACAAGTAAGGCAACTCCTGCAACAATAAGAGAAGCCGAAGCGATCCCTGCATAATTACTTTCGTAACCTAATTGGTCCAGAGTGCCCCCAACTAAGAGGACACCACCTGCACCAACGAAAGTGTTCTGAGCAAAGAAATTTTGCAAAATTATCATTTGCTGCTGCACGCGCTTTTAGCGCTTCGCTCTCCTGCTCCGTTAATTTTCTACCTAATTGTGACTCTGCTGCTGCTTGTCCCATGGGTTGAACCAGAGGCCTTACAAACTGCGGCTGCCCTCCTAGACGAATGGCAAAGAACCCGTCGAGTTCCCGAAAAAAGAAATAAATTGTATAAAAACTTCCTACGGTCAGTCCTTTAATCTTTTGAATCAAGTCAATCGAACGTTGCTTGAGTCCAAAAGTTTCAGATAAACCAACCAAGGGCAAGGTTACCATAAAAATCGTCAGAACTCGTTGATTACTAAATTCTCTTTCCCTAAAATATCCAAGAACTCAACAAGAGAAACTCCAGAAACTAGAGCTGTAACTAAACTAGCTAAGACTACCGTTGCGATGGTATCTAATTTATAGATAAAACCAACCACAATGATAACTATCCCTATTAGTTTAATCCATTCCATATAGGCCCCTTTATTCCAAAAATACTAGTCTGTTTTATTTGACATGACTTTCTAGTTCTTTTTGGTATTTACTGTTTGATTCCAATTTTTCTTTTTGCCATTTTTCAAGAGCTGCTTGATATTCTTTAGCAGATACAATTTCTTTTTGCAATTTCATTCCCTTGAAGATATATGGATCACCCTTAATACCTACTTGTGAGTATGGTTTAGAGAATGGAACAACGTTGCTGACAACTGGTGAGCCACCTGATGAAGCTGTTGGCATCAAGAGAGAGCTATCAGTGAGCCATGCTTGAGCTTTAGCATATTTTTCATATCTCTTATCCAAATCGTTTGTTTCAGAAACTGCATCATCCAAGAGTTTCTTATATTCATCCAGACCAAGTTGAGCTACTACTTCCTTGTCTTTACCTTTCGTAATACCAAGGTGTTTCATAGCAGAACCAGTCTTAGGATCCATGATATTAAGATAACTTGCTGGGTCTTGGTAGCTTGGAGCCCATCCAGTACTGTTCAAGTCATAGTCTTTTTGAGCTGGAACACGCGCTTGCGATGTAATACTTTCTTTTTCGTTATCGGTCATTTGAAGGACATCGATCACGACATTTTCAGAACCAAGAGTTGACTCGATTGATTGTTTGAAGGAATTGCTTTGTTGAACGGCAATTGTATCTGTTTGTTCAACTGGGAACATCCAAGTGAATTGGGAAGGTTACACCTTTTGCTTCCAATTCTTTCTTAGCTTTTTCAAATGAAGCTTTGGCTTTATCAGGATTGTAGATGGTATCTTTTCCGTCTACAAGCTCAACACCTTTCCATTGGTCTCCATAGTTGACCAATTCTGCTTGAGCGATATCACCAAAGTTTTTACCACCAGATTGTACAAAGTTATCTGGAACTAGACTGTTACGAATAATCTTGTCCGCACCATCTTCACCATTGAGCTGTGCAGCATAAGAATGACGGTTGAAGGCAAAGTTGATTGCTTGACGGAAGTCCTTGTTCAACATCGCTTCTTTTGTAGAAGTTTTCTGTTCTTCACTTGTTTTCGCAGTCTTATTGTAAGATTGACGGTTTACGTTAAAGGTAAAGTAATAACTAGTTGAATCCTGTGGACTGTATGTGATTTTATCTCCGTATTGTTCCAATGTAGAAGCAAAGTTTGAGCTACTTGGGAAGATACGAGCTGTTGTATAAACACCTGAAGAGAAGCTACGGATTAATGATTCTTGGTCTGAACCATCATAGTAGGTCAATTTTACTTTCTCGATTTTAACCTTCTCTTTATCCCAATAATTTGGGTTCTTTTCGTATTCGATTAAAGATTTTGAAGTCAATGTCTTCAAGATATACGGACCGTTATAAAGAATACCAGATGGACTTACTGCTCCGTAGTTCTTACCTGAAGCTTTGAGGAATTCCTCGTTTACCGGCAACATGGTTGCTGAAGTTACTTTCGAATTCCAGAAACTTTCAGGTGCATTAAGAGTATACTGGACTGTGTAGTCATCCAATGCCTTAACCCCAACTGTAGAGAAGTCATTAGTCTCACCAGTCATATATTCATTCAAGCCCTTAATGGAGTTTTGAATAAGAGTGACACCGTCTGATTTACCATCTGCTACGTGTTTTAGTCCAGTAACAAAATCATGCGCTGTAACTTCAGCGTATTCTTCACCCTCTGAGGTATACCATTTAACTCCTTTACGAAGTTTATAAGTATAAGTCAAACCGTCTTGTGAGACACTCCAGTCTTCTGCTAGTGAAGGAACCAAATTCCCATATTCATCGTTTTCCAACAATCCATCAACAACGTTACCAATAATATCCGTTGTTGAAGTACGAGTTGCAATACTGTAATCCAAAGATGATGGGTCTACTCCATAGACATAAGAGAAGGTTGTAGGCGCATCTGCTTCTTTATCAGCTTTACCACAAGCCACAAGAAGAACTGCTGTACTCAGGACAACTCCTGCTGTTAACATCCACTTTTTCGTTTTCATAAAGATCTCCTTTAATAATGTTTAATCTACTTTTACAATCCAGCCTTCTGGTGCTTCAATGTCACCAAATTGGATACCTGTCAATTCATCGTATAGTTTACGAGTCACTGGACCAACCTCTGTTTCACTGTAGAAAACATGGAATCATCACCGTGTTGGATTCCCCCAATAGGTGAGATTACTGCTGCAGTTCCACAGGCACCTGCTTCTACAAATCGATCCAGACTATCAATTGGTACATCCCCCTCGACAGGCTTCAAGCCTAAACGATGCTCTGCCAAGTAAAGCAATGAATACTTGGTAATCGATGGCAAGATTGATGGACTCAATGGCGTTACAAACTCATTATCAGCTGTAATTCCAAAGAAGTTTGCTGAACCAACTTCTTCAATCTTGGTGTGGGTTGATGGGTCTAGATAAATAACGTCTGAGAAATGACGGGATTTAGCCATTTTTCCAGGCAAAAGACTAGCTGCATAGTTACCACCAACCTTGGCAGCTCCTGTTCCATTTGGTGCAGCACGGTCATACTCATCTTGAATCAAGAAGTTTGTTGGAACCAATCCACCCTTAAAGTAATTTCCAACTGGCATAGCAAAGATGGTGAAAAATATACTCCTCGGCTGGTTTTACCCCGATGATATCTCCGACACCAATCAAGAGCGGACGGAGGTAGAGGGTTCCACCAGTTCCCATAAGGTGGTACGTATTCTTCATTAGCACGAACAACTGCTTTACAAGCCTCTACAAACATTTCTGTTGGAACTTGGGGCATCAAGAGACGATCACAGGTACGTTGGAGTCGTTTAGCATTTTCATCTGGACGGAAGAGTTGAATACTGCCATCCTTTTGTACGATAGGCTTTTCAATCCTTCAAATGCTTGCTGTCCATAGTGAAGACTTGGAGATGATTCTGAAAATATGCAAAGTTGCATCTTCTGTTAATTCTCCTTGAGTCCATTGTCCATTTTTAAAATAAGCGATATAACGATAAGGTAGTTTCATATAGGAAAAACCGAGATTTTCCCAATCAATCGTAACTGTCATGACAATCTCCTTTATTCTAATCAAAGCTTTGTGTTCTATTCTACACTATTCTCCTAAAAAAATTCAAGTATTATTTGTAATTTTTCTGAAAATTTTACTTATAAAAAAATCAGTCACTAGGACTGATTTTCTTATAATTTTCTTTTTCTTCTTTAAAGACTTCTTTGAGGTAGGCATCAAAAACTTCTTCATCAGAAATAGTATCTGAGATAAAGCTTCCATTACTTGTACGCTCTGATAGATTCAAATCTTGTAGGATTGCTTCGTAAATCGTTCCATTATTTGATTGGATAACAAGAGTTTGTTCGCCATCTTCTACTTCTGTACTGAAGAGATCTCCGATAAATCCTTGTTCTGAGACTGCACCGGCCAAGAAGACGCGATGTGGTTTACTCTTCAATTCTCTCAGAACTTGAAGACCACGCTTAGCACGACTAGTTGCTGGAATTTCCTCTGTTGATACACGTTTCAAGCTTCCACGTTGCGTTAACAGATAGAAAGATGAAGTATTGCAGATAAAGGCAGCTTGAAGCTCATCATCTGCTTTCAGATTCATAGCTTTAACACCTGCAGCCTTAGCTCCAACAACTGGAACCTCTTCGATATTAAAGCGAAGAGCATAGCCATTTTTACTAATCAATAAAACATCATCCAGCTTGATTGGTGCAACAGCTACAATCTGGTCACTATCGTCTTTCAACTTGGCATATTTGACAGATTTAGAACGATAGGTTCTCCATGGAGAGAATTCTTTACGTTCGACACGCTTGATTTGTCCAAGGCGAGTCGCTGCAAAGTAGGTCGTCGCATCATCAAACTGATCCACAACTTCTACGTAAAGTACTTCTTCATTGGTTTCAAAGTTTGGTAATCGTTTGACTCAAGTGCTCCCCAATATCCTTCCAACGAATATCTGCTAATTCATGGACAGGACGGTAGATAACATTTCCTAGTGTTGTAAAGATTAAGAGATGTTGAGTTGTCTTAACAGATTGGATAAATAGCAATCGGTCATCATCCCGTTTACCAATTTCCTCTAACGTTGAAGCTGAGAAAGAACGAGGGCTAGTACGCTTGATATAGCCCGCCTTCGTCACGCTGACATAAGTATCTTCCTCTGCGATAAGACTAGCTGTATCAATCTCGATCACTTTTTGCTGTATCTTCTAAAGAACTCAAACGAGGTGTCGCAAACTGTCTCTTGACCTCACGAAGTTCTTTTTTCATGAGATTGTACATAGTCCGTTCGTCACCAATGATAGCCGCCAGCATAGCAATTTTTTCGCGAAGTTCTGCTTCTTCTTCCTGCAAGACAACTACGTCTGTATTGGTCAAACGGTATAGTTGCAAGGTAACAATAGCTTCAGCCTGCTCTTCAGTAAAATCATAACTGACCTTGAGGTTTTCCTTGGCATCAGCCTTGTTCTCAGAAGCACGGATAAGAGCAATGACTTCATCTAAAATAGAGATGACACGAATCAAACCTTCCACGATATGGAGACGTTTTTTTCAGCCTTTTTCCTTTGTCAAAGCGAGAACGTGCCAAGATGACCTCACGACGGTGGGCAATATAGCTAGATAAGATAGGCACAATTCCAACCTGACGAGGGGTGAAATTGTCAATCGCAACCATGTTGAAGTTGTAGTTGATTTGCAAGTCAGTATACTTGAAAAGATAGTTGAGAACAAGCTCTGTGTTCGCATCTTTCTTGAGTTCGATAGCAATACGAAGACCGTCACGGTCGGACTCATCACGAACCTCAGCGATACCTGCTACCTTGTTATTGACACGGACTTCATCAATTTTCTTGACTAAGTTAGCCTTATTAATCTCATAAGGAATCTCAGTGATAACGATTTGTTCCTTACCACCTTTTAACTTCTCAATTTCAGTCTTGGAACGAACAACCACGCGCCCCTTACCAGTTTCATAGGCCTTTTTGATCTCGTCACGACCTTGGATGATAGCTCCTGTAGGAAAGTCTGGCCCAGGCAAGAATTCCATCAACTTATCGACCTTTGCAGTTGGGTGATCAATCATGTAGACTGTCGCATCGATAACTTCAGCCAAATTATGCGGTGGAATATCTGTGGCATAACCAGCTGAAATCCCTGTTGAACCATTGACTAAAAGGTTTGGAAAAGGCTGCTGGCAAGACAGTTGGCTCTTTCTCCGTATCGTCAAAGTTCCAAGCAAAGGGAACTGTCTTTTTATCGATATCCTGAAGAAGGTAGCCTGCAATCTCTGATAAACGAGCTTCCGTATAACGCATAGCCGCAGGTGGATCTCCGTCCATTGAACCGTTGTTTCCGTGCATTTCAACTAGAATCTCACGGTTTTTCCAGTCCTGAGACATACGAACCATGGCATCATAGATAGAAGAATCTCCCGTGTGGGTGGAAATTCCCCATGATGTTACCGACAGACTTGGCCGACTTACGGTAGCTCTTGTCAAAAGTATTGCCATCCTTATTCATCGAATAAAGAATACGGCGTTGAACCGGCTTCAATCCATCACGAATGTCTGGCAAAGCCCGGTCTTGAATGATGTATTTGGAGTAGCGACCAAAACGCTCTCCCATGATGTCCTCCAAGGACATATTTTGGATGTTACTCATATAAGATACAAAGGGACGTTTCGGCCTGCCGAAAATTTCTGTAGAAAAATAGGAAATCGCTGCAGGGTTCGATGAACCCAAGGCGATTTATCTTTTTCCCTAAGTCTTAGTCCCGTGTTCAGTTACCTCTAGTAACCAAACTATCCTTTCTGTAGTTTAAAATTATAATTTGTGTTCTTTATTTAGTGATTAGGAAGTTTTTCCTCAGCATACTGAATCATCATCTCCGCCACTTCCTTATCATAGTCAAATCCCATCTTTTGAGCAAGATATTGAGCTTCTTGATGGAAAAGTTGCATCGTAGCCAGTAGAGACTGAGTGATTTTGTCTAAACTTGAGAAATCAAGAAGAGCAGAGAATTTCTTCTCTTTCTCTGTAGGTAAATACTGGAAAAGATATTTGTAGTTCTTGCCGATATCGATCTTCCCCTTATCACTTGCAATCTGCCAAGCCAAAACCTTCAAGAGTTCTTGTTGGCAAATACCGTAGAGATGGTCCGTTGCATAGATGACTTGCTTACGATAAATTCCTTTTACAACGTAGGCTGACACCCACCAAAATTCATTGCAGGATGCTGTAAATTCCTCCTCGGAGGGCGGAGCAGTCCAGTAGCGCTTAGGATTAGGCAGATACGCTTCAAACAAACCTTTTTCGTCTTTTAAGACTGTGAAGCCTGCCTCACTATCCACCCACTCTTGGATGTGCTCTTTAGGACAGAGGGTCAAATCAATGCGATTCCCATCCTGAAAAAGCATGAGATAGAGACGACGGTCTCCTATGACATTATGTTGCTCAATGATACGTGTGCCAAAGGAGTCCAACCAAGAAATGTCTCTCGTCAGATTATCTAAATCGTCCACGACATAGACCACATCATAATCTTGAAATTCATCTTTTTGAACTTGGTCATTAGTTCTAGAACCTGATAAAGCCACAGCATCAACCTGTAACTTTTTAGCTATTTGTAAAAATCAGTCCAAGTATTTCCTGGTCAGTTCTCATGTGGTTCTTCCTCAGTGGTCTCTATGTTCTGAATATCAGCATCTTCTTTTCTTTGCTGAAGAAGCTTCTGAATTCTTTTTCTCTCTAACTCTCCGACTATAAATTGGATAATTGAACTGATTCCAAAAAGTGGTAGCAGCAACATAATTCCCATTTCTTCAGTCAGCATTAAAAAGAGGAAGTTAATAATCGAAAATATTGCTAAAAAAACCAGGCATTTATCTTAAGAAATTTTGAGTAACTACTAGGATAATGTTTGAGATGTTTATTGCTCTTATAAATAGCTGTGAATCCAAAAGCAAGGCTCACTGGTGTGAAAATATAAAAGTCAAAAACATAGAAGAGCAAACCTGCATAAGGATTAGACCTAAAAGGATTATCAAATAAAAAGACACCTGTGGTTACTATAGTTAATAGTAAGAATTCAAGAAAGCGAATTTTCTCAGGTTTTTCCTGGTTTAGCAATCATATACGTAACTGCTCCTAGAACCAGGACTATCACAAGAAAAAGGAGTATCGGACAATAAACTAATCATGATGTACACCTCTTTTAGAAAGCCAAGATCATTAAGAAGGAAGATCTAATTAAATTAATCCTTGAGCTTGACGCCATTTTTCATAATTTTCGATATCAATGCTGACCATATTCATACAAAGTCCTAGAACAGCCATATCATCCAAGAAGCCTGCTAACGGAATAAAATCCGGAATAATGTCAATTGGGGAAAGGAAATAAATAAGTGCGCTTAAAACGGCTAAAATAGTCCCATAAGGAACCGTGGTGTATTTCCCTTGAACATAATATTTCACTAAAGAAATCATGACTGGGATCATTGTAAATTTCTTACCAACCAAAGGCATCTCTTTAATTTTTTGCTCCAAACGATACAAAAAATCATCTAATTCATCTTTATCGTTTAATAAGGCTTCAGATTGCGCATAGCCACTTTCAAGAGCTTCTTTCACTTGCTCTTCACTTAGATTTTCAGACATATCTTGTCCTCCATTTGTATTTATATCCTAATTTTAAAACACAGTCGCTTCTTCCAACGTAAACTTGACATTGTCTTCAATCCACTTACGACGTGGTTCGACCTTATCACCCATTAGGACATTGACGCGACGTTCTGCGCGTGCTAAATCTTCGATTGTGACACGGATTAGGGTACGAGTTTCTGGGTTCATGGTTGTTTCCCAGAGTTGGTCTGCATTCATCTCACCAAGACCTTTATATCGTTGGAGAGTGGCTCCTTTACCAAACTGCTTGCGAAGTTCTTCCAGTTCTCCGTCTGTCCAAGCATAAGCCACTTCTTCTTTCTTACCTTTACCTTTAGACATCTTGTAAAGAGGAGGAAGGGCGATATAAACATGGCCTGCCTCAACTAGCGGACGCATATAGCGATAAAAGAAGGTTAAGAGAAGGGTTTGAATGTGGGCACCATCGGTGTCCGCATCGGTCATGATAATGATTTTGTCATAGTTAGCATCTTCAAGGGAGAAGTCTGCCCCCACACCAGCACCGATGGTATAAATCATGGTGTTGATTTCTTCGTTTTTGAGGATATCTGCCATCTTGGCCTTGGCTGTATTGATGACCTTACCACGAAGAGGCAAAATAGCCTGAAACTTGCGGTCACGGCCTTGCTTAGCAGAGCCACCGGCAGAGTCTCCTTCGACCAGATAGAGTTCGTTCTTAGCTGGATTTTTAGACTGGGCTGGTGTTAATTTACCAGAAAGCAAGCCCTTATCTTTTTTGTTTTTCTTGCCATTTCGGCTCTCATCACGCGCTTTTCGTGCTGCTTCACGAGCATCACGAGCCTTTATAGCTTTACGAATCAGATTGGAAGCTAGTTCCCCATTTTCCATAAGGAAGAAGGTCAGTTTTTCAGCAACAATACTATCAACGATTGGACGAGCTAGTGGACTTCCTAGTTTGTCCTTAGTCTGTCCTTCAAATTGCAAATGTTCTTCAGGAACCAAGATAGAAAGAACAGCTGATAAACCTTCACGGTAATCTGACCCTTCAAGATTTTTATCTTTTTCCTTGAGAAGCCCCGTCTTACGTGCATAGTCATTCATAACCTTGGTAATGGCTGACTTAAGTCCTGTCTCATGCGTCCCACCGTCTTTGGTACGGACGTTATTGACAAAGGACAAGATGTTATCTGAAAATCCATCATTGTACTGGAGGGCAACTTCCACTTGGAAACCATTGTCTTCGCCTTCAAAGTAAAGGACTGGTGTCAAGGTTTCCTTGTCTTCGTTGAGGTAGGAAACAAAGTCTTGTACCCCGTTCTCATAATGGAACTCGATTGCTTCATCTGTTCGCTTGTCCGTTAATGACAAGGTTACATTCTTCAAGAGAAAGGCTGACTCATTGAGACGCTCTGAAATGGTATTGTACTTGAAGTCTGTCGTAGAAAAGATACTGGCATCTGGCATGAAGGTCACTTTGGTACCTGTTTTCGACTTAGGTGCCGTTCCAACCTTTTCAAGAGTTGTTACTGGCTTCCCACCATTTTCAAAACGTTGTCTATAAACTGCGCCATCACGAGTAATTTCTACCTCTAACCAACTAGAGAGGGCATTGACGACAGAAGATCCAACCCCGTGGAGACCTCCTGATGTCTTATAACCACCTTGACCGAATTTTCCTCCAGCGTGGAGAATGGTAAAGATAACCTCAACGGTTGGAATTCCCATAGCGTGCATCCCAGTCGGCATCCCTCGACCGTGGTCTTGAACTGTCAAACTTCCGTCCTTATTAATGGTCACATCGATCCGGTCACCAAATCCAGACAAGGCCTCATCGACAGCATTATCGACGATTTCCCAGACAAGGTGGTGGAGACCAGCACCGTCAGTCGATCCGATATACATCCCTGGACGTTTCCGAACCGCATCCAACCCTTCTAGCACCTGAATGGCATCATCATTATAATTGTTAATATTGATTTCCTTTTTTGACACAAGGAACCTCCTATTTGTTCATCTTTACTATTTTACAGGTTTTCTAGGGATTTTTGCAAAGTTTTTTTCTAGTTAAAAAAAGCCTATTCCCAAGTCTTTTTTTAGGAAAAATATCTCCATCTCTATCAAAAAAGAAACCAAGATAAAAAAAATCTTAGTTTTCTTTTTCCTTTAATTTGATTTGTAGCCACATCTTCACCAAACCATTTCTTGCTTATTTCTTGGAATTTACCTTCTTGATAGAGTTCCACAAAAGCTTTATTCAAATTTGCTAACAAGATCTTATCAGCTGGTCTCACACCAACTGCAAAAGACTCACTCTCAAAACCAGCAGGAAAAATCTCATACTGGTCTAAAATTCCTTCAGTTTCAAGATAATAATTGGCGTAAACACGTTCTATTAAAAGGGCATCAATCCGATCATTTTGTAAGTCAATCAAAGCTTCGTTAAAACTCTGATATTGGTTGGCTTTTTGATCTTTTACGATATTTTTTAATAGTTCAGGCTGAGCTTCAAAGTCTAGATAGCCAGAAGAACCTGCCTGGGCACCCAAAACCTTGCCTGTCATATCAGACACTGATTGTATATTCTGAGATTTCTTAGAAACTAGAACCTGCTGATTCTCCATGTAAGGAATGGTAAAAGCAACCTTCTCACGGCGTTCATCTGTTGCGGAATATCCATTCCAGATAGCATCAATGGTGCCGTTTTGAAGTTCTGTTTCCTTCATATCCCAATCAATGGGTTGAAACTGTACCTTGAACCCCAGTTTCTCAGAAACAGCCTGGGCTAAGTCAATATCAAATCCAGCATATTGCCCATTCTTTTCTTCAAAGCCCATGGGAACAAAGGTATTGTCAAACCCGATGGTAATGGTTCCCTGTTCTTGGTATTTGTCCCAATTATCGACTTTGGGATCACTAGCTTTTTGTGTGCATCCTACCAGGAAAAAAGCCAGAAAGAATACAAAAACAAGGCTGATTTTCTTTCGATTCATAGATACCTCCTACTTAGGCTCTACTTTGAGAATCTGGTCAGCAATATTCTCTGCAAACTGGAGATCGTGAGTCACGACAATCTGAGTCATGCCTAATTCTCGATTCTGTAGAATCAGTTTTTCAACCTCGAGACGCAACTCAGGGTCAAGGGCTGAAGTTGGTTCGTCATACCCAATCACTTCAGGATCTATCATCATAGCGCGTGCTAAGGCAACCCGTTGCTTTTGACCACCAGATAAGGAATAAGGATAGGCATCTGCGTGAGCTTCGAGACCCAGACGAGTTAATAAGTCGACTGCCTTCTTCTTGGCATCTGCTTCAGACATCCCCATAGTCTTGATGGGTGACAAAATCAAGTTCTCCATAACGGATAAGTGAGGAAAGCTGAAAATCTTGAAAAACAAAACCTAATAAGTGACGCTTTTCAAGTTCATCCAAAGGTAGGGATTCTCCATTATAAAAAATCTCACCTGAATCAATGGTTTCAAGTCCAGCCAACATTCTAAGCAAGGTTGTCTTCCCACCACCAGAAGGTCCAACGATGGCCAAAATTTGCTTTTCAGGAATTGTTAAATTGAAATTGGATAAAATTTCTTTTTTTCCAAATTTTTTTCTGATATTTCTTAACTCTAACATGGTTAACCTCCTATCTGTAGTAGCTGAACTTCTTCTCAAGTTTCTTAGCTAGGATTGTAACGATACCAATCATAAGCAGATAGATAGCTCCTGCTAGAAACATTGGAATCAAGCTCGCATCACGATTGGCTGCAGTACGACTAGCTAGGATTAAATCTGAAATACCGAGTGCATAGACCAAAGAAGTATCCTTAACCAAACTCATAACCTCGTTAAATACACTTGGTAAAACAATCTTGGTCACCTGTGGCAAGATAATATAGCGGACGGTATCGATAGGTTTGAATTTCAAGACCTTAGCTGCTTCATATTGTCCTTGAGGGATGGTTGCAATCCCTCCACGGAATATTTCTGCAAAATAGGCTGCATAATTAAGCGTGAAAGAAATAATCGCTGCTGGTACCCGATCAAGTCGAATTCCGATACTTGGAAGAACATAATAAATAAAAATCAACTGCAAGAGCAATGGTGTACCACGCATCACCCAGATATAAACATCAATCATGTAATGGAGGGGTTTCCAATGGACCTGTAAGCAAAAGGCAACCAAAATACCTAAAGGAATTGAAAAGAGTAAGACCAGTGCAAATACTTGTAAAGTCATTGTCGCACCGCTCAATAAACTAGGTAATATCTCAAATAAGTAAGACATGCTCCACCTCCTAAAAAAATAATTGTTCCTATTATAGCATAAATAAACACAAAATCAAGTTTTTTTCAGAAACTTTTCATGAATTTTTTTAAAAACTTTAGCTTTTATTTTTTTGAATAAAAAAATGGTACTCATGATAAACTTATCAACTTTGATAAAGTATCAGATGTCACAATTCGAGACAAGATTCCGTTTAGGATTTCTATCCTATTTCATGGTATAATAGGAGCATGATGACAATAGTATTATTAATTTTAGCTTATTTATTGGGTTCAATTCCTTCAGGCTTGTGGATTGGACAAATATTCTTTAACATCAATCTAAGAGAACATGGTTCTGGAAACACAGGTACAACCAATACCTTTCGTATTTTAGGTAAAAAAGCCGGAATGGCAACCTTTGTAATTGATTTCTTTAAAGGTACTTTGGCCACTCTACTTCCACTAATCTTCCATGTGCAGGGAGTTTCACCAATCGTCTTTGGGCTTTTAGCAGTCATTGGCCACACCTTCCCAATCTTTGCCAAATTTAAGGGTGGTAAGGCTGTTGCAACCAGTGCTGGAGTTATTTTTGGTTTTGCTCCTCTCTTTTGCCTTTACCTTGCAGTTATTTTCTTTGGAATCCTTTATCTGGGAAGTATGATCTCTCTCTCTAGTATTTCAGCTGCTATTGCTGCAATTATTGGCGTCCTTCTGTTTCCTCTCTTTGGATTTATTTTAACTAGTTATGACCTACTTTTTACTATTATTATTATTGGACTTGCAAGTCTAGTAATTGTACGCCACAAGGACAATATCAAACGTATCCAAAATAAAACAGAAAATCTCATTCCTTGGGGACTTAACCTAACGCACCAAGAACCAAAAAAATAAAACGTCAGTTTCAACTGACGTTTTTTTATGTTATTTAGACTTGATATAGTTGATACCATCTGCCTTCGGCGCAACAGCTTTACCAAAGAAGGCTGCTAGGACGACAATGGTCAAGAGATATGGTGCGATTTGCAAGTAAACGGCTGGTACTCCTTGCAAGAATGGAAGCTGAGAACCGATAACTGCCAAACTTTGTGATAGCCCAAAGAAAAGACTTGAAAGCATGGCACCAACAGGATTCCATTTACCAAAGATCATGGCTGCAAGAGCGATAAAGCCAGGTCCTACGATAGTTGTAACTGAGAAGTTGACGGAGATTGACTGAGCGTAAATAGCTCCTCCGATTCCTCCAAGGAAGCCTGAAATCACTACTCCAAGATATCTCATCTTGTAGACATTGATACCCAAAGTATCTGCTGCTTGTGGATGTTCACCAACTGAACGAAGACGAAGTCCAAAGCGAGTTTTAAAGAGAACAAACCATGCTAGGAATGAGAAAGCAATTGCTAGGTAACCTAGTAGACTAGTTGACTTGAAGAAGATATCTCCGATAACAGGGATATTAGCTAATACCGGGAAGTCAAAACGACCAAAAGTTTGCGTTAGGTTATCCGTTTGTCCCTTATTATAAAGCACCTTCACCAAGAAAACTGCCAAGGCTGGCGCCATCAAGTTAAGTACAGTACCACTGACAACATGGTCTGCACGGAAATGAACTGTAGCTACTGCGTGAATGAGCGAGAAGATAGCTCCGACTAATCCACCAACTAGAAGAGCTAACCAAGGAGTTAATGCTCCCAAATCTTGAGCAAATTCAAGGTTAAAAACAACTCCAGAAAAGGCACCCATGACCATGATTCCTTCAAGACCAACGTTAACAACTCCACCACGTTCAGAGAAAACTCCTCCGATACTTGTGAAAATAAGTGGTGCTGCATAAATCAACATCGAAGAAACCATAAGGGTTAACATTGTTGTAATCGACATCCTTATTTACCTCCTTTAAGTTGTTTTCTTGGTTTGACAAAGCGTTCGATGATGTAGTGAACGCTGACAAAGAAGATAATTGAGGCTGTAACGATACTTACAAGCTCAGATGGTACTTGTGCAGCATTCATACCAGGGGCTCCAACTTGAAGAACACTGAAAAGGAAGGCTGCAAATAGAATTCCAACTGGTGAGTTTGAAGCAAGTAGGCTTACTGCCATACCGTTAAATCCGATTGCCAATGATGAACCTTGAACATAAACGTTTTGGAAGGTACCAAGTCCTTCTACTGCGCCACCAAGTCCTGCAAGAGCACCTGAGATAATCATCGATAGGATAATAGTACGTTTTGCAGAAATACCTGCGTATTCAGAAGCATTTGGGTTTAATCCAACTGCACGAATTTCAAATCCAAGAGTTGTTTTCTTGAGCAAGAACCAGATAACTGCAACTGCTATGATAGCAAAGAAAAATCCCAATGTTCATACGAGAGTTTCCAGTTAACTCAGCAAGCCATGGTGTCTGATAGGTTGCATTTGCACTAACACGAATGGATGAGTCAGTACTTTGCATGATTTCTTTAGGGAAGTGATGAATAAAGGCATTGCCAACATAAAGAACAATGTAGTTCATCATGATGGTTACAATAACTTCAGATGTCCCAAGGTAGGCTCTTAAGATACCAGGAATAGCACCAACGATCCCTCCCGCAACTAAGGCAATTACAATCGTCGCAAAAATCATCAATGGTCGTGGCAAATCTGGGAAAGAGAGAGCGAACCAGCCACTCATAACCCAACCAGCGAGAGCTTGTCCTGGAAGACCAACGTTAAAGAAACCAGCACGACTTGCAACTGCAAATCCAAGGGCAATCAGAATTAAAGGTCCCATAGCACGGAAGATTTCACCGATTCCACGAACACTACCAAATGCTGTGTAGAATAGTTCTTCATAACCCCAGATAGCATCGTAGCCAAAAATCCACATGACGATGGCTCCGAGTAGAATTCCTAGAATAACAGAAATCAAAGGAACCGAAATTTGTTGTAATTTTTTAGACATCACTCTTCTCCTTTTCCAATTCACCACCAGCCATCAAGACACCAAGCTCTTGCTTGTTGGTTGTTTCTGGTGTTACAATCCCTTGAATCTTACCATCGTGGATAACGGCAATTCTATCAGAGATATTTAGAATCTCATCCAGTTCAAAGCTGACTACAAGGACAGCTTTCCCATTATCACGTTCTTGAATCAAGCGTTTGTGAATGTACTCAATAGCACCGACATCCAGACCACGAGTAGGTTGGCTGACGATAAGGAGATCAGGATTTCGATCGACTTCTCGAGCGATGATAGCTTTTTGTTGATTTCCTCCAGAAAGAGCTGAGGCTGGAACAATCTCACTAGCAGCCCGCACATCGAATTCTTGCATTAACTGTTTAGCGTACCCGATGATATTGGTGTAATTTAAGATTCCCTTCTTGCTAAGAGGTTCCTTATAGTAGGTTTGAAGAGCGATATTTTCAGAAATCATCATTTCTAAAACTAAACCATCACGGTGGCGATCTTCTGGAACGTGGCCTACACTCATTTCTGTAATTTGACGAGGGTGTAGACCTACGATAGACTGGCCTTTCAACTCCACGCTACCAGACTCAATCTTACGAAGACCAGTGATAGCTTGGATTAATTCAGATTGACCATTTCCATCAATACCGGCAATTCCGACAATCTCACCAGCTCGAACATCGAGTGAGAGATTTTTAACAGCAGGAACACCACGGTTTTCGTTTACTACTAGGTCTTTAATAGACAGAATAACTTCTTTAGGTTGAGCTTCCTGTTTCTCAGTTTTAAAGGAAACAGAACGTCCTACCATCATCTCAGCTAAGTCAGCATTAGTTGCACCAGCAATCTCAACTGTTTCAATAGATTTACCACGACGGATAACTGTAACACGGTCAGATACAGCACGAATCTCATCCAACTTATGGGTAATCAAGATAATTGATTTACCTTCTTTAACCAAGTTCTTCATAATAGCCATCAATTCATCAATTTCTGATGGCGTCAAAACAGCAGTAGGTTCGTCAAAGATAAGAATATCTGCCCCACGATAAAGTGTCTTCAAGATTTCAACACGTTGTTGAGCCCCAACAGAGATGTCTGCAACTTTGGCAGAAGGATTCACAGCAAGGCCATAACGTTCAGACAACTCATTGATTTCTCGAGTTGCACGAGCAATATCTAGCACACCATTTTTGGTCAATTCACTCCCCAAAATGATATTTTCAGCAACGGTGAAAGCTTCTACCAACATAAAGTGTTGGTGGACCATCCCAATCCCTAAGCTAGCTGCTTTTGATGGCGAATCTAGTTTTACAACTTGACCGTTGACCACAATTTCACCACTAGTTGGTTCTAAAAGCCCCGCTAGCATGTTCATAAGAGTGGACTTACCAGCTCCATTTTCTCCTAAAAGTGCATGAATTTCACCTTTTCGAAGTTCAAGGTTAATCTTGTCGTTAGCGACAAATTCACCAAAAACTTTGGTAATTTCACGCATTTCAATGACATTTTCGTGTGCCATGTGCTCTTCCTTTCAGAATTTTATTTTGTTTCAATAAAACCTGCTAAAGAAACTTAGCAAGCTCTATTGAGACAAAACCATTTGTCTCAATTCTTAAAGAAGCGACCACTGGTCACTTCCTAGAAAATGACTTCCTTCAATTATTTTTTTCAGGAACTTTGATGCTACCATCAAGGATTTTAGCTTTCGCATCTTCAACAGCTTTTTTACCTTCTTCAGAAAGGTTTGTTACTGCCAAGTCAACACCTTTATCCTTCAATGAGTAAACGATAACTTGACCACCAGGGAATTCACCTTTTTCAGCTTTGTTGGCAAGGTCTTTTACAGCTGTACCAACTTGTTTCAAAGTGGAAGCAAGTACAAAGTTAGCTTCTTTACCATCTTTAGAAGTATATTTACCTTCATCTACTTGGTCACGGTCTACACCGATAACCCAAACTTTTTCACTTTCATTTTTGCTTTCATTCAAAGATTTAGCTTCTGAGAAAACACCTGCACCAGTACCACCAGCTGCTTGGTAGATAACGTCTGCACCTGCAGCGTATTGAGCTGCAGCGATTGTTTTACCTTTAGCAGCATCACCAAATGAACCAGCGTAGTCTACTTGAACTTTAATAGATGGATCAACTGATTCGACACCCGCTTTGAAACCAGCTGCGAACCGAGAAATAACTTCAGATTCCATACCACCTACAAAACCAACTTGTTTTGTTTTAGTAGTTTTAGCTGCAGCCACACCTGCAAGGTATGCTGCTTCGTTATCAGCAAAAGTAGCACTTACAACATTTTTTTGATCTTTGATCACATCGTCAATCAAAACATAGTTTATATCTGTATGTTCTTTGGCAGCATCAGCAACTGCATTTTTTTAAGTGCAAAACCAATACCATAGATCAAGTTGTAGTTTCCAGTCTGCTTGTTGCAAGTTGTTTGCATAGTCAGCTTCACTTGTTGATTGGAAGTAAGTGTAACCATTGTCTTTTGAAAGGTTGTGTTCTTTACCCCAAGCTTGAAGACCTTCCCAAGCTGATTGGTTAAATGATTTATCATCAACACCACCAGTATCTGTAACGATAGCTGCTTTAGTCTTCACATCAGAAGAAGATGAAGCTGCGTTACGAGAAGAGCGATTACCACATGCAGCAAGTCCAAATGCTGCTACTGCAACTAGACCAAGGCCTAGCCATTGTTTCTTGTTCATTTCTGAACCTCCTAAATAAGATGCGCAACTAAGTTGCAAGTATGGATTGATCGGTCACAAGGACCCTTGCCACTCAGAGAGTGACACAGACTATTGCAAGTCTGTAAAAGAATATGGAAGTAATTCCCCGACCGTCATCTCGACCGTCGTTTTATCTTTGGCGACTAGAGTCACCTTTAGATCTGGTTTAAAAAATTCGACCATAACTTGGCGACAAGCACCGCAAGGCGAAATTGGTTTTTCAGTTTGACCATAAACAATCAATTCTGAAAAGTCTCGTTGTCCTTCAGAAACCGCCTTAAAGATTGCAGTTCTTTCGCCACAGTTGGTCAAGGGGTAGCTAGCATTTTCAATGTTAACCCCTGTATAGATACTTCCGTCCTTGGCTACCAAAACAGCGCCAATCGGAAAATGCGAGTAGGGAACATAGGCTTTCTTACTAGTTTCAATCGCTAATTCAATCAACTCAGTAGTCGCCATCAGCTAATTCTCCTTTTAAGATTGCAACACCAGAAGATGTTCCAATACGAGTAGCTCCTGCTTCAACAAAGGCAACTGCATCTGCATAAGAACGAGCTCCACCAGCTGCTTTGACCCCCATATCAGGACCAACTGTCTGACGCATTAGTTTAACATCTGGTAACGTAGCTCCACCTGTTGAGAAACCTGTAGAAGTCTTGACAAAGTCTGCACCAGCTTTTTGAGCAAGTTGGCAAGCCAGAACTTTTTCTTCATTCGTTAACAAACAAGCTTCAATGATAACCTTAACGAGTTTGTCTCCGCTTGCTTCAACAACAGCACGAATATCTGAATCAACTAATGCAGCATTTCCTGATTTGAGTGCGCCAACATTGATAACCATATCAATTTCGTCAGCACCATTTTGGATGGCTTCTTTGGTTTCATAGGCTTTGACAGCTGAAGTTGTAGCACCCAGAGGAAAACCTACAACTGTACAAACCTTGACATCAGTATCTATTAGACCAGCTTTTGCATGAGAAACCCAGCAAGGATTCACACAGACACTAGCAAAATCGTACTCTCTTGCTTCAGATAGCAAACGATCGATTTGTTGTTCGGTCGCATCTTGCTTCAAAAAGCGTATGATCAATGTATTTATTTAATTTCATTTCGGTTTTTCCTTAAATCAGGAGATAATTTCAATGATTTCACGCATTTTTATCGCTTCATCACTTATTTTAATTTTAACATATTTTTGGAAATCTGTAACTAGTTCCGGAGAAATTTTGCCATTTGCATATACTTTTGCTACAATTTCACCTTTTTTGACTGATTCTCCAACTTTCTTGTCAAAAACAATACCAGTCTCGTAGTCAAGTTGATCTGTTTTTACAGCACGTCCAGCACCCAGTCTCATAGCGTATAAACCAAACTCCATAGCTGGTAGTTCTGCAATGATACCATCTTCCTGAGCAGGAATTTCTACCACATGATCAACTGTTACAGGTCGATAAAGATCTTCTAAATCTCCACCTTGAGCGAGGACCATCGCTTCGAATTTCTTGAGTGCCTGACCATTTTCAAGATGTTGCCTTACTTCCTCGACTGTTTTTTCAACATTTGCCAGAGACAGCATAATCTGAGCTAACTCACAGATAAAGTGGCTGATATCTTCGCGTCCTTTACCCTGAAGAATTTCTAGTGCTTCTAGAATTTCCAAGCGGTTCCCAATGGCACGTCCTAAAGGTTGACTCATATCCGTAATGACTGCTACTGTCTTACGGCCAACAGCCTTACCAAGGTTTACCATGGTTTGAGCCAATTCACGCGCCTCGTCGACTGTCTTCATAAAGGCACCTTCACCAACTGTTACATCCAGTAAAATAGCATCGGCTCCTGCAGCAATTTTCTTACTCATGACAGAGCTAGCAATCAAAGGAATCGTATCAACTGTTGCTGTTACATCACGTAGTGCATAGAGCAACTTATCCGCTTTGACCAGTTGGTCAGATTGACCAATAACTGAAACACCAATATCCTGAACCTGTTTGATAAAGTCATCCTGACTACGTTCGACTTGAAATCCTTTGATAGATTCTAATTTATCGATTGTTCCACCAGTATGTCCTAGACCTCTACCACTCATTTTGGCAACTGGTACGTCAAAACTAGCGACTAAGGGAGCTAAAATCAAAGTGACCTTATCTCCTACTCCACCAGTAGAGTGTTTGTCGACCTTTATGCCCTCGATGGCTGATAAATCGAATTCCTGACCTGTCTTAACCATGTTCATCGTCAAGTCAGAAATCTCACGTGTAGTCATACCTTTAAAATAAACAGCCATAGCAAAAGCAGACATCTGGTAGTCAGGAACAGTTCCTGCCACATAGCCTTCAATCAAACATTGAATTTCACTCGAACTCAGTTCTTGGCCGTCTCTTTTTTTCTGGATTAGATCTACTGCTCTCATTCTTTCACACTTCTAAGGATATAATATCCCTTATCTTTCTTTACAACCTCGCAGTTGCCAAATACTTCTTCCATCTTGTTTTTGGCACTTGGAGCTCCTTGTTTTTTCTGGATAACAATGGTTAAATCTCCACCGTCTATAAGAAAATCAATGCTTTTCTCAATGATTTCATGGACGACTTGCTTGCCTGCACGAATGGGTGGGTTCGAAATGACATGGTCAAATTGCCCTTCTACCTGCTCATAAATATTGGACTGGAAGATAGTCGCTTGAACTTTGTTTTTTACTGCATTTTGCTGGGCTAAATCCAGGGCACGATTATTGATATCCACCATAGTCGCTTGAACACCATAAGCTTTAACCAAAGACAAGCCTATTGGACCGTAGCCACAACCAACATCAAGGATTTTCTCACCTTTTTCGACATCTAGACATCTTAACAACAGCTGACTTCCGAAATCAATCATTTTTTTACTAAAGACACCAGCATCTGTCAAAAATGTCATCTTTTGCCCAAGTAGGTCAACTCTAAGTTCATGAATATCGTGAGCTGCATCAGGGGTTTTTCTGCATAATACATTTTACTCATAGGGATTATTTTTACCATAAAAATTTAGATATTTTAAATCGTTTACACGGTCTATACCAACTAAGGCCCTAAGAAGAGATAACCTAGGAACATACTAATAAAAAATGAGAATAGACAAGCTAGACCAATCAATATCAGCCACCATTTCTTTAACAAAAATGCTAAGAAAAATATAGAGAATTCCTAAAGCTGGTAATAGCTTAAAAAAATACAAAAATAGAGCCAGTTGATATTAAATCTTCCAATAGAAATATCAAAAGTTCCATAAAATTGCCGATATCCATAAAAAGGATGACTAATAAAATAGAGCCAGCCAATTTTTTTATCAGTTAAAAAAATTTTTGCCATAACCCCACACTCCTTTATTGGTATTCCTTAGCTTTATTTTAACAAAGAAAGCGCTCTGATTCAAATCTTTTATTCCCCGTTTAAATTAGAAATATGTTATACTAGGGGGGTTAATGAGGAAAAATTATGACTAACGAATTTTTGCATTATGAAAAAATCAGCCGAGGAACATGGCAATCTTTGCACCGTAAAACAACCCCACCTTTAACTGAGGAGGAATTAGATTCAATTAAGAGTTTCAATGACCAGATTAGCTTAAATGATGTAACAGACATTTATTTACCACTTGCGAATCTGATTCAAATCTACAAGCGTTCAAAAGAAGACCTTGCATTCTCTAAAAGCATTTTCCTTCAAAGAGAAAGTAAAATCCAGCCCTTTATCATTGGTGTATCAGGGAGTGTGGCTGTTGGAAAATCTACTACAAGTCGTCTTTTACAAATATTGCTTTCACGTATTGTTCCTGGAGCCACAGTAGAGTTAGTTACAACTGATGGTTTCCTATTTCCTAATGATACCTTAATCGAACAAGGTATTCTGACTAGGAAAGGTTTCCCAGAAAGTTATGACATGGAAGCTCTCATCAATTTCCTTGATCAACTTAAGAATGGTCAAGATGTTGATATCCCAGTCTACTCTCATGAAATCTACGATATCGTCCCAGAGCAAAAGCAACGAGTAGAAGCCGCTGATTTTGTAATTGTTGAAGGAATTAATGTTTTCCAAAATCCTCAAAATGCTCGCCTCTATATAACTGATTTCTTTGATTTTTCAATCTATGTTGACGCATCTATAGAGGATATCGAGAGTTGGTATTTAGATAGATTCCTAAAATTATTAAGTTTGGCTCAGGATGATCCTGATAGCTACTACTATAGCTACACTCAGCTACCTTTTAGGTGAAGTAAAGGATTTAGCTCACCAAGTTTGGACAAGTATTAATCTGATTAACCTCCAAAACTATATAGAACCGACACGAAATCGGGCTGAAGTTATTCTTCATAAGTCTAAAAATCACGAAATTGATGAAATTTATTTAAAAAAATGATTTCCCCTTGTCAAAATAACAGTTTTCAGATATAATGGTATAGTTAGTAAATATGGAGGTAAGAACATTGGCAAACATTAAATCAGCTATCAAACGCGCTGAATTGAACGTTAAACAAAAACGAAAAAGAACTCAGCACAAAAAAATCAGCTATGCGTACTGCTATCAAAGCTTTTGAAGCAAACCCATCTGAAGAACTTTACCGTGCTGCAAGCTCAGCTATCGATAAAGCAGAAACTAAAGGTTTGATCCACAAAAAAACAAAGCTAGCCGTGATAAAGCACGTCTTGTCGCTAAACTTGGTTAATCAAGACTAAAAACAAAAATGAGCTCTACGGAGCTTTTTTTTGTACCAAATTTTAGAGGAATAACATGAAAATTTCTATAATTGGATACTCTGGGTCAGGAAAAATCAACTCTAGCAGATAAACTTGCCACTTACTACTCCATTCCTAAACTCCATATAGATACTCTCAATTTCAACCAGGATGGCAAGAAAGTAATCGAGATTGGATGCTAAAAAGAAATGCAGACTTTTTTTAGCGAAAAAAACGAGAACTGGGTTCTTGATGGCAACTATACTTGGTGTTGCTATGAAGAAAGGATGGAAGAGGCTGACCAAATCATCTTTCTTAATTTTTCGTCCTGGTCTTGTCTTTTTAGAGCCTTTAGACGCTATCTCAAATATAGAGGCAAAGTTAGAGAAAGCATGGCGACTGGCTGTCCTGAACAATTCAACTGGGGGTTTATCCGCTGGATTCTCTGGGATGGTCGTAGCTCTGTACACAAAAAAACCAGTACAAAAAGAATTTGTCTCGATTATACTCGAAAAAAATTACGATTATTAACAATCAAAGAGAACTAGATCAATTCTTAAATCAAAAAAATGAGGACTCAAAAAAATTGAGCCCTCATTTTATATATTTTTTTGTATATTTTATTGTCTCAATTTAGAAAAAGACTTCTCCAATTTTTTTCCCTCAATTACTAAATCAGCTTTACTGTCTTGAGGAGTACTTGACTTGTTTATAACAACAAGTTTTGAACCTGAGAAGTAATTAATCAAACTAGTCGCAGGATAAACAACCAAAGAAGTCCCACCAATAATCAATAAATCAGCTTTCTGGATAACTTGAGTCGCTTGACTAAAAACATCCATATCAAGAGGCTCCTCATAAAGGGTCACATCGGGTTTAACAACCTGGCCACAATATAGGCAGTATGGAACAGGACCTTCGAGAGCCAAAAAAACTATCTAAATTATAAAAATCGATGACAACCAAGACAGTAATTACGGTCCACAGAACCATGTAGTTTCAAAACCTTCTGCGAACCTGCCATCTCGTGAAGACTATCGATATTTTTGAGTTACAACAGCATTCAGCTTACCGGCCTTTTCTAATGAAGCCAGATAATAATGGGCTAAATTTGGCTTAGCTTCTGGATATACGAGATGTTTTTTGTAAAAATCGAAAAATTCCTCTGGATAACGTACAAACATAGTATGAGAAACTAATTGTTCCGCAGAAAAATGCCTACCTAACTTAAGACTATATAAGCCATCTGAACTACGAAAATCAGGGATATTAGATTCAGTAGAAACCCCAGCTCCACCGAAAAAAACAATGCTTTGACTTTGGTCTATCAGTTCCTGTAATTGTTCAATTTTATCCATCTTACTTCTCCTTCAGTCTTTAGTTCGAAAAAAGTTGAAAACCATTAGCTATTACCAACTGGGCTTTCAACTTTATTTGATGATTATTGGATATCAAGCTCACAGCCATTAAAAATCGCAAGAAAGAAGATTAGCTTCAAAGCCAAGATTCTTATTCAGCAATCAATGTTTCCAAACCAACTTTCATCATATCTGTGAAAGTATTTTGACGTTCTTCAGCCGTTGTATCTTCATCTGGATTGACCAAGCTATCAGAAATGGTCATAATGGCAAGGGCATCCACATGGTGTTGAGCAGCAAGGTAGTAGAGGGCTGCTGCTTCCATTTCTACAGCTTTCACACCCCATTTACCAAGTTCGATATTTTGTTCAAAGTAGTTTGAGTAGAAAACATCTGATGACAAGACATTCCCAACGTGAGTCGTCATGCTAAGGTCTTTGGCAATATGGTAGGCTTTTATCTAGCAAATCAAAAACTAGCGATTTGTGGGAAGTCGTATTGAGGCCAGTCGTTGCGGATGATGTTTGAGTTGGTTGCGCAGACTTGCGCCAAGACCAATTCACGGACGTGAACATCCTCATTTAAAGAACCAGCTGTTCCGACACGAATCAATTTCTTCACGCCGTAGTCGACAATCAACTCACGCGCATAGATAGAGATTGAGGGCATTCCCATCCCAGTTCCCATGACAGAAACACGGTGACCCTTGTAGGTACCAGTGTAACCAAACATGTTCCGAACTTCGTTGAAACAAACAGCATCCTCAAGGAAATTCTCCGCGATAAATTTCGCACGAAGAGGATCTCCAGGAAGAAGAATTTTATCAGCAATTTCACCTTGATTAGCAGCAATATGGATAGACATAATATAAGATACCAAGGGCGTTAAAGAGGCAAAGTAAAAATAGGAAATCCGACAAGATGCCTCGCATCTAGGAGGATTTATCTTTTTTACACAGCCTCTAGCCCGGGTTCAGTTTCAAACCCGAACTCCCTTTCCTTTCATTTTTTATATACAGGACAGGCGACACAGAACAAAGTAAAAATAGGAAACTGACGACGCATCGCAGATGCTAGACAGTTTATCTTTTTTACACAGTTCTCCGCCCGTATTCAGTTCAGCGAATACGGTTAACCCATCCTTTCTTTTTTTATTGAGTAATTAGGAGAGCTTTCCGCTCGTGTTCAAATCAGAACACATGCTCTACCTTTCTTTTTTATTTTGTTAGTGAATCCAAAAATGCGTAAAGTTTTGCATTCATTTCTTGATAATCATATGCACGAATAACTTCAGGCTTTTGAACAAAGGTCAGGTTTTGACTTTGTTCTTCCAAAACATCTTCACCGTCTGCAGCAATCAAGAGATTGACTGCTTCTGGATCAAATTCCAAGTGGGCTTGGAAGGCATAGTGTTTAGGACTGAAGCGAATAATCTGACGTGGGCACCCTTGACTGGTTGCAAGAACAACAGCAGCTTCTGTCACTCCTGGCATATCACCATGCCAGTGACCGGTTTCAAGAATTGCTCCAAACTCACCGACATGTGGATCTGTGAGTCCTTCAGGCGTCAAGGTCACAGGATAAACCCCAATCTCACGTTCCGGACTGTGGTCATACTTCGCCCCATAGGCAACAGACAAGAGCTGGGCACCAAGACAGACTCCAACAATATAACGATCCGCCTTGATGGCCTTTTGAATCAGATCAATCTCTGCCTGAGGATCGTAGTATGGAAAAGCTTCTCGATCTTCATCTGGCGATTGAGGTCCTCCCATTACGATCAAAAAGTCGATCTCATCCACTGTCTCTGGTAAAGCTTCATTCTCATAGACTTTGGTCGTGGTCACTTGATGACCACGCTCCTGCGCCCATTTTAGATAAGCGCCCGGCACTTCAAAGGTTTCATGTAAAATAAAGTGAACTCTCATGGCATTACAATTCAGCAAGAATCGCTTTCAGCAATCCTTTGAAGTCGCCTTTGACGCGCTCAGTCACTTCTACCACTTCTTCGTGGTTGAGCTCTTCTTGGAAACCAGCCGCAAAGTTGGTAATACATGAAATACCAAGAACCTTCAAGCCAGAGTGTGCTGCAACGATGACTTCTGGAACAGTTGACATTCCGACAGCATCTGCACCAAGTGTCTTATAAGCACGGATTTCAGCTGGAGTTTCATAGGTAGGACCTGTCACACCGATATAAACCCCATCATCCAATTTGATACCAAGTTTATCTGCTACTTTATGAGCTGTCTCACGATATTCTGGTGTGTAAGCTTTAGACATATCTGGGAAACGTGGACCGAAGTCATCCAAGTTTTCACCGATTAGAGGATTTGTCCTGTCATATTGATGTGGTCACTGATAGCCATCAAGGTACCAGGACCAAAGCCGATACCGCCAGCAGCATTGGTAACAATCACCCCTTCACAGCCCAAAACTTTCATGACACGAACTGGGAAAGTAACAACTTCAAGCGGATTTCCTTCATAGAAATGGAAACGTCCTTGAAGGGCTAAAACTTTACGTCCTGCAAGCTCACCGTACACTAATTTTCCAGCGTGTCCAACAACAGTAGAACGTCCCCAGTTTGGAATTTCAGCGTAGTCTACAACAACTGGATTGTCGATTTCTTCAGCTAATTCACCAAGTCCTGAACCAAGAATCAAGCCAAACTCCGGTGCTTCAACTCCCTTTTCTTTCAAGAAAGCAGCTGTTTCATTGATTTTTGCTAATAATGTCATTATCTGTCTCCTTCTTATTGTTTTAAAAAATGACCAATTTTGTCAAAGGTATTAGCGTTACGAATGGTAATATTGCCATAGAAAGGCAGCTTCAGTAGTTGTTTGTGATAGGCTGTTTTTGCGTAGGTCTCTTCTGACAATTTACCCCAGAAGATTCCTAATTTCCCAAAATGAAGCACTTCATCGACCAGTTCCAAACTGTTCACTTTCTCTACAACTGTTTCTACATGTAATCCCTCTGTATAAAAGAGAACATCCTTTCGAGCCATTTCTTGGAACCACCAAGCAGGAAGAGTTCTAAGTTCCTCTTCATAGTCTTCTTGAGACAATAAGGAAAAACTTTTGATAAATGGATAATTCACTCCAAAGAAGCTCTGCAGACTCTCAACTAAGAGAGTTCTAACCTTACTGCTATCAAAGAAAATATTGCCACTATTGATGTAGCTTTCAACACTCTCTAATCCTAACTCCGTCAATTCTTGACGCAACTGAGCCATGACTACCTTATTCTTTCCACCGACATTAATACCTCTAACAAGTAGAGCGTAGCGAATCATCTTAAACTAATTGATCTAGGAAGCTCTTACCAATCATGGCAGTTTCAACGCCAAAGTTATCCGCAATTGTTGCTGAGATGTCGGCAAAGTGTCCAACTGGAATTAATCCATTGCCTTTAAAGGATGGACTGTATGCCAAAAGTGGAATATATTCACGAGTATGGTCTGTACCAGCATAGGTCGGGTCATTTCCGTGATCAGCAGTAATCAAAAGAAGATCGTCTTCTCTCATTGCTGCAATGATTTCTGGCAAGCGCTCATCAAACTCATGCAAGCAATCACGGTAACCATGTGGATCACGACGGTGTCCGTATAGGGCATCGAAGTCAACCAAGTTAGTGAATGAGAAGCCATGTTTAAAGTCTTCTGATTTCATAGCCTTGATCAAGTTGTCAATTCCGTGGCTGTTTGATTTATTGTGGCCCATATCGTGGTTAATACCAGCACCGTTGAAGATATCGTTAATCTTACCAACTGCATAGGTATCGATACCAGCTTCGTTCAATTTATCCAAAACAGTTGGCGCAAATGGAGATACAGCCAAGTCACGACGGTTAGCCGTACGAGTAAAGTTTCCTGGCTCTCCAACATAAGGACGAGCAATGATACGTCCTAGAAGAGCTGGACGTTCCAAAGTGATGGAACGAGCGTATTCACAGATACGATAAAGTTCATCCAAAGGAATGACGTCTTCATGGGCTGCAATCTGAAGGACTGGGTCAGCTGACGTATAGATAATCAACTCACCAGTCTCCATTTGGCGTGGTCCAAAGTCATCGATGACCGCTGTTCCAGAATAAGGTTTGTTAGCTTCACGAATGACCTTACGACCTGAGAACTCTTCAATCTTTGTGATGATTTCTTCAGGGAATCCATTCCAGAAAGTATCGAAAGGCTCAGTGATATTAAGCCCCATGATTTCCCAGTGACCGGTCATGGTATCTTTACCTAGAGATACCTCTTCAAGCTTAGTCGCATAACCTGTTGGATTGCTCTCAGCTGGAACTGTCTTCAATGGTGTCTCGCGAGGAATATTCCCAAGACCAATTTTTGCCATATTTGGTACATTTAAACCTACTGATTTTTGAAATGTGTCCAAGTGTGTCAGTGCTCCGTCTGGCACTCCTGCATTGACAAAGTTATTAGCATCTGGTGCTGCACCGATTCCTACAGAATCTAATACTACCAAGTGAATACGATTAAATTTTGGCATAGTGTGTCTCCTTATTGTTTTAATTATTTTGCTTTTGTTGAAGTTAAAATCTGAACACCATTTTGTCCAGCTACAATGACCTTATCCACCATTTGGTTAAACAAGCCGTGCTCAACGACACCAACAACGTGGTCCAATTCTTGCCCAAGAGCAATTGGATCTTCAATGACTTCCAAGGCGAGGTCAATGATAAAGTTCTGCATATCCGTCACAAAAACGTTGACCATCCTTTTCACGGAAGCTCGGTTTATAGCCAGCACGCTCAAATCGACGAAAGACTTGTTCGGCACCGTACTGTACAACCTCTACAGGCAATTTAAAAGCACCCAGTTTCTCAACTAGTTTGCTCTCATCAACGACCCAGATGTATTCTTTTGATGGGGTTGCTACAACCTTCTCCATGAGAAGGGCACCACCACCACCTTTGATTCCGTTAAACTGACTATCTACTTCATCTGCACCATCAACTGTCAGGTCTACAAAGTCCACTTGATCAATAGACTTAAGAGGAATATTGAGTCCTTCTGCTTGCTTGCTAGTTACACTAGAAGTCGTTACAGCTGTAATCTGTAGGCCTTCTTCCTTGATACGACGACCTATTTCTTCGACGAAATAGTAGGCAGTGGAGCCTGTTCCAAGCCCGACAACCATACCATCTTTGACGAACTCGGCAACCTTTAATCCCTGCCATTTTTTTCAGATTTTCCACTTATATACCTCCAAATAGAGCTACTTCTATTATATCATGAATACGCTTCAAATTCATCCAAATATCAGAAAAACCCGAACATTTTATTTCGGGTTTTTGATTCTTATTTAACCATGTCAGGGTCATAGTCGTAAAATCCAGTATCCAAGAAACGATTTTTAGGGTGAAGTTTGCGAACTTCTTCATCGAGCAAGAAGGCTTGGTCATGTGTAAAGTTCCCTTCTTGAATCAAGTTACGCGCTTGGATAAAAAGTTTTGCAATTTCTACAAAGTTTTGGCCTGGAGTGTAGAGACCTTCAAGCTTCCAATGAGTGAAACCATGTTCAACCAATTCAGTTAACTTGGTCATCAAATCAAGGTCATTGTTAGCAAAGATATGAGTCCCATGATTGTCTTCAAAAATAGAATAATGGCTCTCTGGATCACTTGGCTCAGCCAAGAACAAGTCACGTTGACGAGATTTTTCATCATCAATCTGTGTGAAATTATAGTAGTTTTGTAAGAGTGGACGCTTCGAATGGTGGATGACACTAGCACCGTATACCAAGACCTCAGCAGGAATTTCTAAAATTTCAGGCATTTTGAAAAGTTCTGCAGATGGGATTTCACGCGCCAAACTGCTTCTGACGCTCCTGCTTTTTGTCCCCAGAAGTTAATCTGACGACTGCTTGTGACCATGGTTGAGGCATCGTAAATCGTTTTGAAAGAATAGTTATCACGGTTAACCACATAAAAGACACCTGCGTCTCCAACAGTAATGTAGTCCGTCTTGATTTCCTCTAAAAAGTCCAAGAATGGCTTGATACGGTCCATCATATCTTGGTGCATAAGAGCATTGACCGCAACGATTAATTTCTTCCCTGCATCGTGAACAATTTTTGCAATTTCACGCAATTCTTCATAACTAAAGGTGGTCGGCAAACGAAGTCCAAAATCTTTTTCACCAACATAAATACGGTCGACACCAGCCTCGAGTAGCTGTTTCACTTGTTCAATACTTTCAGCAGTTGCTGTAATGATAATCTTTTCCATAGACAAGATTATACCACATTTCCAAAAAATCAGCTATATAGAAAAGTGGGGCTTATGATGCGAAATATCAAAAAAGTGAACTGCATCAATGGCAGTTCACTTTTTCGTATTATGCTTGTGTCTTTTCAACAAGTCGTCCGTCATTCATCACATAAATACGGTCAACCTTATCTAGCAAGCGAGTATCATGCGTAATCATGACAACTCCCCTGCCTTGCTCATGGGCAATTGAAGCCAGCATATCTGTAACCTGGTAAGCACGTTGCGTATCTAAGCTAGCTGTCGGCTCATCTGCAAGCACGATACTAGGATTATTATAAAGGGCTCTAGCAATTGCAGCTCGTTGGCGTTCTCCACCAGAGAGAGCTTTGGGATAGTGGTTTTGAACCTTTTCCAAGTCCAACAAACTGAACAACTCTTGTCGGTCACTTTTTATAGATTTCTTTTTATCTAAACGGTCAATTAAATCTAATTGCTCCTTAACCGTTAAAAAGGGAATCAAATTTGAAGCTTGGAGGATAAAACCAAATTCTCTGAAGCGCAAATCCGTTTTTTCTTTCTCGGTTAGGTTTCCAGTCTCTTTTCCCTTTACCAGAATCTTGCCACTTGAAGCTTCCTGTAGTTGGCCTAGAGTCGTTAAAAAGGTTGTTTTACCTGACCCAGAAGGCCCTACAATCGCTACAAACTCCCCAGCGTTTAGCTGAAAATTGGTCTCATGGAGAGCTGTAACTTTCATATTACCTTCGCCATAAGTTTTTGTCACTTGAATCATCTCAATTAATGTTGTCATGTCATTCTCCTTATCATTCTGCAATGGCCGTAATTGGATCTACTTTTAGCAGACGAGGAAGCGAAATAACGCCACCTAGAAGTGCCATCAAGCAGATGACCAGGCTTAACACAAAGTATGCCAGCCAACTAGGGTAGAAAAAGAAGGTTGCAGGTAAGACTAAGATGACAGCCCAAATGGCTACTAAGGCCAATCCAATACCCAAACCAGATAAGAGAAAGATTTGACAGAAAAGGGACCATACGATGGATTTTATCTGAATTCCTTGTGCTCGCATAATGCCATAGAGGCCTAATTTTTGAATGGTAATGATAAAAATAAAAATTCCTACAATCAGCCCTGTAATGACAATCATAGCTAGAATCATTCCTGAGAATACATTGACCTGAGGGGTATAGCCAGGAATTTTTGAAATCATTTTTTGAATAGAAATCTGCTTCAAACCATCGCCAGTCACTTCTACATCATTTTGCAATACCAATGCAGAGATCGAACGATTGCCTTTTGTTGTTCCTTGTAAATTCCAATACGTTGTTAAACTTGTAAAGATAACAGGTTCCGTGAAAAATTTATTTTCTTTTGTCAAGCCGACAATCTTAAAACTTGTCTCACTTCCGTTGAGTTGAATTGCGTCCCCAAGTTTGATGCCATAATTTTCAAAAGACTGATCCACTACAACTTCTTGGTCATTTTCTGGGTAATGCCCTTCAATCAAGGACGGAGAGATAAAACTGTCCCACTCTTGACCGAAAATAGAGACATTAACCTTGTCACTACTATCGACAAGGTTTGTTACCGCAAACATATAGCTTAGGGGAATAGCATCCTCAGAAACCTTGTCCTTGTAGTCTTTTTCTGGTATAAAGGATGCAGTCAAATTGTCATTTGCATAATCGGATAGAACAACTCCTGTTGCATGCCAATTATCGATAGCAGCCCTATTATTTCGAACGAGTCCTAAAGCCAAACTAGTCATAAAAAAGACCATAAAAGCAATGAGAAAAATGGTAGTTAGAATTAAACTGTATCGCAGTTTATTCTGTAAAATTTCTTTAATAGCAAGATACATGCCAATCTCCTTTAAGTATTCTGTTGTCGAGGGAACAAATCTCCTCTTCACCATAGCACTAAAGATAGAAAACTATCTCGTCATGAACAACTAGAATCAATTTAAAAGAATCCTGTCCTTACTTCGAAATTGAATTTATTTGCATCTGTGTATGATTTTTTTATTCGTTTTAACTATCAAACTTCCCCTTTTTTGAAATAAGAGAAAAATAAAAAAGATTAAACTGTTCACCCATCCTATCATTTTCCCTAAGGCATGTCAAGAAAACCGACTTCGTCCTTGAAAACAGATTTTATGCAATTTGTAACCATTCTGTAATAATTCTCTCTTTAAAAAGTGATAAAATAGTAATGTATTGTTAAGGAGAGAAATATGCCCGCTAGAAAATTACACCCGTATGAGTTAGAACAAGAAAGTGTAAAAACTGCTCAGTTTCAAGATTATGTTCCAGAAAATGCTTCTGTCGCTAGTGTAAAGGAAGTTCTATTTTTTGTAAACATCGCTTGCTTCTGCGTCTTTTTTTAGCGATTTTTTTAGCTTTTTGTTCTTATCACTAAAAGTAAACACTGTCTTATCATTTGCTTTGGCTATCGGTCTTAGTCTTATAGCATTGCAATTCCAGCGTACTTTTATCAAGAAAAGATTCAAATAGGATGACCTTCACAATTCTGCTCTAACCTCAATAAGTTTGACAATTTATTAAGATTCAAATAAAGGACTCAGTTCTGTATAATACAGATCCAAGTCCTTTTTATGTTACTTTTTTATGCTCAACCATATTAGTATTTCCCTTTTTAATAACTTCAATATGGCTAAAACTCTTCCCACAAGAGAAAAACATACCCGGTTTAAACATACCATCATACTTAAGACAGTATATTTCGAAACATTATATCTTGTAACCCGCCTAAAAACGAAGATTTTCTCAATCATTTTTTTCTGGAACTTATCACCATTTTTTTAACTATCTCTGAACCATAAAATCCATCAATTTTATCGTATTGACAAGATTTTAATGCTGTAAGCCCTATCTATTTGATAATTGTAGTGAGCTATAATCCAACTTTTTTTAAGTTCATAGATTCGAATCTTTTTTTCGTACATTAATACAAAAATAACAGCACTTCAAAAGTTATAGTATTAATGCCTAACTTTTTAGTGCAATTTAATAGACTAGTTTTTTTGCTTAAGTTCCCCAAGCAATCAAGAGATACATAAGACTAGATCCAAACATATCTGCCAAGGCATGCATGAGGAAAAATGGCAGTAAATTCTTGACCACATACTTGTACAAGAAATAATAGAATAGTCCATAAACAAGACCAATAACCAAGGACCAGAGTAATCCCTGATAGGTATGGAACGAAATCCGTATGATTACCGAGTATACTAGAACCAGCAACTTATGCTTTTCTTTTACTGAAGTCAGTAATCCCAAGAAGAAAAATTCTTCATAAAAACCATTTAATAAAGCATAAGCAATGGCCATTGGCGTTAAGGCCATGAATTTTCTAATGATTTCCATAGGATCTATAAAAGGGATCAACTGAGGATTAAAATAATTGTACTCACCACTAAGGGTTGTTACAATATCTCCAATTATTCCAACAACTGCAAAGATAAGAGGAACCCAGATGAAAACTGACCAGGACAAGCGAATTGGAAGCTGCTTAAAATCATAGTTTCGAATCAGGAGGTAAAGCAAGGTAATCCCTAGCATAATCAACTGGAAAGTAAAATTACTCGAATAAGCTGCTCCATCACTTGTTACAGTTGTTGTAGTTTCCGCAACACTAGCAACAGTTGAAGGTGATAGACTCTCCATAAATTGTTGAGTAGAACGGATGATAAACTCTCCAAACATTAAAACAGTGATGATTAAGATATCAAACCATTTTTAAGTATCTTAAAGGTTTAGCAGGATGAATACTTTGTATAAAAATTCATATTTCCTCCGTTTAGCTTATTTTTTTGTAATTTTATTATAAACTTTCAATCTTAAAAAAATTATATAAATTAATGCAGAACATAAAAAAACAACCTCTTTATAAGGTTGTTCTGTCTTTAAATAGACTTGTGTTTCTTTTCTAGCATTAAATCCTTCAAAGAAATAATAGTTACAGCCAACAAAAATCATTGCCATACCAAGAAAAATCTACTAGATAAAAAGATATCTCCCATAATCATAAAGGCAAAAAACACTGCCGAGATGGGCTCAATAGATGCCAAAAAGACTAGACTTGACCGGTCCTATCATACTGGCACCCTTAAGAAAGGCTGTATAGGCAAAGACTGTTCCAATAAGAATAATACCAGCAAAAGCTAGAAAGATATCAAATGATAAAGGAATACTAGCCCCGATAAGCCCTGTAAAAGGCACTGCTACAAACCCAGAGATGGTCATCCCAACACCGATGACTAGAATGCTCCCCCACTTTTGAATCAGTTTAATGGGTAAAATGATATACAAAGCATAGGTTAAGGCAGAGAACAAGCCCCAAAATAGACCTGCCGGTGTCATAGAGAGCTGATCCATTTGACCGTGAGTCGCAATTAAAAAGGTTCCACCTATTGCTAAAATCATAGAAATAATTTCTGCTATGGTAGGTGCTACCTTATCCTTTATACAAGTATATGCTAGAATACCAACAGGACAGACATACTGAAGCACTGTCGCTGTACCAGCATTTGTCTCCTGAATAGCCGATAAATAAGCCAATTGATTTAGAAAGAGCCCAAACAAAGAAAATAACAAGAGAGAAAACAGACTTGATTTATCTTTTAGAAAAGATATGAATTGCTCCTTAGACTTGATATAGGACAAAAGAACCAAAAGGAGTCCTGCAATAATCAAACGAATATTGGTCAGAACAAGGGCTGAAATTCCATGAGCCATCAGATACTGCCCACTGGTTCCTGACAGTCCCCAAGCAATACCCGCAATCACTGTAAAAAGAGTTCCTTTTAAAGCTTTAGACATATGTCCTCCCTAGTCTGCTTCACGAATTAGGTCCATGACCTGATTACGGTCTATGATCCACTGGGCACGCTCGTCTTTTTCGTAGGTTCTATTGGACAAGAAAATCGCAGCTTCCTGCTTCTTACGATTCCACATGATAAAGGTTCCAGTATAACCTGTATGGTCTAGCCACTCACCTTCAAGATTCCAGGCCAAGGAGCGTTCCTTATCACTCAAATCTGAAAAATTTTGACTTAAATCTGTAGCAAAATTATCCTGTAAATAATGCTCAAGTAAGATTTTTAAATCTTTTACGGTTGAAAACAAGCCTGCACTCCCAGCATGTCTACCTAGTAAACGTGCCTTAGGATCATGCACCACTCCTGCCTTCTGTCCCCGAACAGTCGGCACAGCACTGCTAACTGGTCCAAACTGAGTTTCTTTCATCTTCCATGGATCCAAAACTTGCTCTTGCAAAATTTGGTCCAAGTCCTTATCAAAATATCTTTCCAAGAGAAAACCTAGTAAGAGAAAGTGCACATCTGAATACAGAAATGCTCGCTTCTCTCGTCGATTAAGATGAAACATAGCTTCTTTCAATTCTTCTTCATTCAACTGGTCACGATTGGGAATATAAGGGTCCAAGTCTGTAGCATGAGTGAGGAGTTGACGAATGGTGATATCTGGGTAATCCGCCTCTGGTAGATAAGCTGTTATAGGCTGGTCTAACACGATTTTTCCTTCCTTCCACAAGAAAGTTAAAACCGTTCCAACTCCGACGACTTTGCTCACACTTGCCAAATCATAGACTAAACCTTGACAAGTCTGCTCTCCAATTTCTGGATTTGCTTCTCCGAGGTACCAATCAGACCATTCACCATCCCGATAATACGCAAAAGAGGCACCAGGATAAATCCCTGCCTCAATTTGTTGCTCTATTTTTTGAATGATTTCTTGTTTCATACTGCTTCAAACCACAATTCGATATTGTTAGTGTCCGTTGTCAAGAAGAACTTTTCGGACTTAGGAATAAAGTAACCTGCAGTTTCAAAACCTTGACGCAGACTAGTTAATTCAAGTTCTTTTACTTGGAATTTCAACATAGACAAGTCCCAAGTTACATTATTTTCAACAAGCAAATCACTACCTTGGGCTTGCTTAAAAGTTATGCTAGTTTCGATTTCCTCTTTTTCAAGCAGGCTTGTCGTTTCTTCAGGCAAGTTAATCTCTACTGAAATATCAAATGCTGTCAAATATTGCACTTTCTCATTTTTTGGGAAAGTAACAGTTTCATCAAACTTTCTCAAATCTTTGATGTCATCTTCCGCATGGATTAGGACAAGATCTCCTTCTGGTGAAAGGATTTCAAAAGCAAATCCCTTATTTCCTTTATAGAGTTGAGGAAGTTTTTCCATTCTAGCTAGTAAGGCTTCAATTTCGGATGGATTCGCTACTTTTACAATCAATCTAGCTAATTTTTTGATCCCTTCAACCTTACGACTTCTCATACTTGGCGATTCTTCTAAAACCAATTTTTCAATGCCTGACTGGTCTCCTAGCGATAAGAAAGCCGACTCTTCAAGCAAGGGTTTCATACCCAAGGTTTGGATATAAAAACAATTCGTTTAATCTTCTATTATTTATCTTTAGCGTCGGGATCATACGCACTAATTTGATTTACATTCATAAATTCCTCCAACACTTTTTTTATTTTTAAAGGATTTTTATTTCATTTTACAAGTTATTCAACTAAAAACTTTAACTATATTAACCCCTTGAATAACTAACCCCCTTCGCATATCCGAAGGGGGGATTCGTTTTATTTTAGTAAAATTCTTTGTTAGTTCTTCCAAGAAAGTTCTGCTTGAAGACCATAGTGATCACTGACCTGCGGACTTGCTTGTCCATCAAAGACAACATGCAACTTTTCTACCTGTAAATCCTTTGTCGTAAAGACATAATCAATTCGAAGCGGTTCTGTATTTCCCTTCCAACCATCAATTTCTGGAGGAACAGTGTAGCTTCCACTTCTCTCTATTGCAACTTGATACGCATCCTGTAAGCCTAGCGGACTAGTTAGGATAGCTTGATAGCCTTCCTGACCTGCAGGGTTGTTAAAATCTCCTGCTAGTAATAGAGGTTTATTCAACTCTTTTAAAACTGCTTCAAATCGTGCCCATTCCTCTTGGAATCCTTTATCCCACCAAGAGAGATGCACACTCGCAACTGCGAGTTCTTTGCCTTCAACTACTGTTTCTGCTAAAGCAACTCGACGGGTGTGATAATCTGTCGGATCATCTACATCTGAAACCAAAATTTCACGCGCTTCAATTGGTGTTTTAGATAGGATTGCAACACCTTCATGATAGCGGTCATAACCGATATGGTTATATGCCCAAGTCCAATAATATTTCAAACCTTTCTCAGCTAGTTTCTCTACCAACAGACGAACATAATGGTCTTGGTGAATTGGTTCTGCTGAAGGTAAGGGATGATAAAGTGGACCAGCATCTACTTGCTCTGAGGTGATTTCTTGGTTAATTTCCTGAAAACAAATTAAATCATAATTGTTTTCAAGGATATCTTGTAACAAGAGCTGAAATTTTTCTTCAGGATTTTTTTCCATCCAACTATGAGTATTAAGGGTCAAAAAAATTTCATACTTTTTTTCTCCTATAAACAAGAGGTTGGAAAAAAACTTCCAACCCCTAAATGATTACAATTCTACTTTTTGCAACTGCTGTAGTTAGTGCAAGAGAACCTGTTTGTTCCAATTTGACTGACTTGATTGCATCTCCATTTGTAAAGACAACTACAGTTGTAGTTTCACGACCTGCCGCTTGAATAGCACCAAGGTCAGCTTTGACTAAGAGATCACCAGCAGCTACTGCTTGACCTTCAGAAACCTTCACATCGAATGGTTTTTCCTTCCAAGCTTACAGTATCAAGACCGATGTGAACAAGAACTTCAAGGCCTTCTGCAGTCACAAGACCAAGAGCATGTTTAGTTGGGAAGATACTTGATACAGTACCTGAAACTGGAGATACAATGTTTCCATTTGCTGGTTCCACTGCAAATCCATCACCCATCATTTTTTGTGAGAAGACTGGATCCTTAACTTGTTCCAATTCAATGACTTGACCGTCAGCAACTGAATAAACTTCTTCAGTCAAACCTTTAAAATGTACAGCATTTTTTTGAGCCTCTGTCATTTGACTTGGAAGAGTTTCAGGAATCACTTCACCTGAGTCGAGAAGGTCTTGGATATCTGATTTCAAAACGTCAGCTTTTGGTCCATAGATAGCTTGAACACCTTGTCCTTTCATGACAAGTCCCATAGCTCCTTCAGCTTTCCATTGCTCTGCATTTCCTACTTTATCTGCATCTTTAACAGTTACACGAAGACGAGTCATACATGCGTCCACATCAACGATGTTAGCACGTCCACCAAGAAGGTTAATGATGTTAACAGCTTGAGAAGCTTCTGCAACTTTTGACTCACCAGAAGCAGCAGATTCTGATGAACCTTCAGCAGTTTCGTAGTTTCCGTTACGTCCTGGAGTAGCATAGTTGAATTTTTTTGAATCATGAAGTTGGCGATAAAGTACATGATAACTGCAAATAGTGCTGTTACCCAGATAAAGTTAATGATATCCATACCAAGACCAGCATTGATAGCTAGTGGAGTACGAGTCAAGAATTCAATTGAACCGAATGAGTGCACACGAAGGTGAACAATATCAGCCATAGCAAAGGCAGCACCTTGAACAAGAGCGTAGACAAGGTAAAGAGGTGTTGCAACGAACATGAACATATATTCAATTGGCTCAGTAACACCAGTCAAGAAAGTTGCAAGAGCTGTCGCAATCATCATACCTTTGTATTGGTGTTTCTTGTCTGCTTCAACATTACGGTAAATAGCAGCAGCCACACCCATCAAAATACCGAATGAACCAATCATTTGTCCAACTTTGAAACGAGCTGGATGAACTGTATCTAACAAGTGTTGGTATTGACTAGCATCAGTACCTTTAAGGTTTACAAGGTCTGTTACCCATGCAAGCCAAAGTGGATCTTGACCAAATACTTGAGTACCTTTTGCTGCACCCGTTAAGACATCATAAGTACCACCAAGAGCTGTATAGTTCATTGGGATAGTCAACATATGGTGAAGACCAAATGGCAAGAGCAAGCGTTCCAAAGTACCATACAAGAATGGTGCAAGAACTGGTGCTGTTTCTTGTGAATTAGCAATCCAGATACCGAAGTTATTAATACCTGTTTGAACAACTGGCCAGAAAGCTGAAAGAAGAATTGCAGCGATTGCTGAGCGAAGAATAACTACAAATGGTACAAAACGTTTCCCGTTAAAGAATGAAAGGGCATCAGGAAGTTTACGGAAATTATAGTATTTGTTAAATGCAGTCGCTCCAACAAAACCTGAGATAATCCCTACAAATACCCCCATGTTAAGGGCTGGTGCCTCAAGTACACTGATGAAATAATCAGAAACTTTGATAGAGTTACCAAAGATTGTTGAAACCATAGCGTTAGGATCTTTCAACATATCACTACTTACACTAAAAGATTGTACCAGTGATGCGGTTGATAAGAATAAAAGCAAGCCCAGCGGCAAAAGCACCGCCAGCACGTTCTTTAGCCCAGCTTCCTCCGATAGCTAGGGCGAATAAAATGTGAAGGTTACCGATAACTCCCCAACCAATTTGCTCTAGGACACCACCAGTAATAACTAGGGGAGCAAGGTTTGGGTCAATCAATGCAAGTGACTTACCGATTGAAATCATCAATCCAGCCGCTGGCATAACAGCGATAACCACCATTAAAGCCTTACCGAATTTTTTTGCCAAAATTCGAAAGACAAGACATTTTTGAATGTATCTTTCATCATCCAAATCTCCTTATTTTATATTAATGCAAACGATTTACGAAAACGTTTGCACCGCTTATGTCTTAATTATACCACTTTTTATTTTTTTGTAAAGGCTTTTTTAAAAATTTTTTTCTGTCCAATCATTTCAATATCTCTCACTTATTTGCTGACTTTGAGTTTGCGGGTTTTTGATATAATATTAGCTATGAAATCCTATAATACCTTGAATGATTATTATCGAAATTTATTTGGAGAAAAAGACTTTTAAAGTTCCGATTGATGCTGGATTTGATTGTCCCAACCGTGATGGTACAGTAGCTCATGGAGGCTGTACTTTTTGTACGGTTTCTGGTTCTGGAGATGCTATCGTTGCGCCTGACGCTCCTATTCGTGAGCAATTTTATAAAGAAATTGACTTTATGCACCGTAAATGGCCAGATGTCCAAAAAAATATCTGGTATATTTTTCAGAATTTCACCAACACCCATGAAAAAAATTGGAAGTGATTCGCGAGCGTTATGAGCAAGCCATCAATGAACCAGGTGTTGTCGGCATCAATATCGGGACTCGACCTGACTGTCTTCCTGATGAGACTATCGAATACTTGGCAGAATTATCAGAACGAATGCATGTTACCGTAGAGTTAGGCTTACAAACCACTTATGAAAAAACTTCTGAATTGATTAACCGTGCCCACTCCTATGAACTCTACGTGGAGACGGTCAAGCGCTTGAGAAAATATCCCAAGATTGAGATTGTTTCTCATCTCATTAATGGTTTGCCAGGTGAAACTCATGACATGATGGTGGAAAATGTTCGTCGCTGTGTGACTGATAATGATATTCAGGGGATTAAACTTCACCTACTTCACCTTATGACCAATACTCGGATGCAACGTGATTATCACGAGGGTAGACTGCAGCTTATGAGTCAAGATGACTATGTGAAAGTTATCTGTGACCAACTAGAAATTATTCCCAAACATATGGTCATCCATAGGATTACGGGTGATGCACCTAGAGACATGCTGATTGGTCCTATGTGGAGTCTCAACAAATGGGAAGTTCTAAATAGCATTGAAGCTGAAATGAGGCGTCGAGGTAGTGTCCAAGGATGCAAGGCTGTAAAACAGGAGTTTATGAATGAAAAGACCACTTGAATTGGCGCATGATTTTCTTGCCCAAGTCATCACCCCAGAGGATATTGTTGTGGATGCGACCATGGGAAATGGCCACGATACCCTTTTTCTTGCCAAGTTGGCTAAGCAAGTCTACGCTTTTGATATACAAGAACAAGCTCTTGAAAAAACAAGTCAACGTCTACAAGAAGCCGGTTTGACCAATGTCGAGTTACTTCTACAAGGTCATGAAACCGTAGATCAGTTTGTAACTGAGGTGAAAGCAGCTATCTTTAATCTAGGTTATCTTCCTTCTGCCGATAAGTCTATCATTACTAAACCTCACACAACCATTGAGGCACTAGATAAACTCTGTCTGATGCTCGTTAAGGGCGGACGGATAGCCATCATGATATACTACGGGCATGAAGGTGGAGATATAGAACGAGATGCTGTCTTAGATTTTGTCAGTCAGTTGCCACAACAAGAATACACTGCCACTATCTATCGTACCCTCAACCAAATTAACAATCCACCATTTTTAGTTATGATTGAAAAATTAGAAAGGTATCGACATGGATAAACAATACCTAAAAGATAAATCGAAGCTCTTCGTCACAACTTTGTCGAGTCAACCCAACATGAACGGGCAGTTGGTATGTTAGATGAAGCCCATATGAGCAAAAAGATGCTAAAAATCAAGAAAAAAATGATTACACTTGAAATGGAGCGTTGTCAAAAGAAAATTGAGCACAAGGATTGCTCAAAGATTGATCAAAAAATCCAAGAACAAAAGGAACTTTTTGAAGCTTGTCGAACACAAAAATAAGGAGGTAGAAAATGGATTTACTTTTTTATCTCTTGATATTTTTACTTGTTCTAATTGTTTCTAATACGACCAATAAACTACTTCCTTTTTTACCCATGCCCCTGATTCAAATATTGCTGGGGATTGGGATTGGTCTGTGCTTACCGAATAACCAGTATCACTTAGACACTGAGTTGTTTCTAGCTTTGGTAATCGGCCCGCTCCTCTTTCGCGAGGCTCAAGAAGCAGATGTAACCTCTATCTTAAAACACTGGAAAATTGTTCTCTACCTTATTTTCCCTGTTATCTTTGTATCAACATTGAGTATGGGAGTCCTTGCCCATGTCCTTTGGATTGGCTTACCATTAGCTGCTTGCGTTGCAGTCGGAGCTGCACTTGGTCCTACAGATCTCGTCGCTTTTGCTTCTCTTTCTGAACGTTTTACTTTTCCAAAACGAATTTCAAATATCTTAAAAGGAGAAGGCCTGTTAAATGACGCTTCTGGGCTAATTGCTTTTCGTGTAGCCCTCATCGCTTGGACAACTGGAACTTTTTCAATCGCTCAAGCAGGAATATCTCTTGCGATCTCTATCGTTGGAGGGCTTGCAGTTGGTCTTATGACGGCTTTAATCAACCGATTCCTCCACTCCTTCCTTCTCAGTGTCCGTGCTACTGATATAGCCAGTGAACTGCTGTTAGATCTTAGTTTACCCCTTCTAACATTCTTTGTCGCTGAAGGAATTCATGTTTCTGGAATTATCGCAGTCGTTGTTGCTGGTATTTTAAAAGCGAGTCGTTTTAAAAAGATAAATCTTCTCGAAGCCCAGGTGGATACTGTGACTGAAACCGTCTGGCACACTGTAACCTTTATGCTCAATGGTTCTGTCTTCGTTCTCTTGGGAATGGAACTGGAAATGATTGCGGAGCCGATTCTTAAGAGTGATTTTTATAACAATGTACTTCTTCTCGTCACTGTCTTCCTTTTAACCTTCTTACTCTTTGCTATCCGCTTTGTAATGATTTACGGTTTTTATGCGTTTCGGATCAAGAAACTTCAAAAAAGTCTCCACAAGTATATCAAAGATATGCTTCTCCTTACATTTTCTGGAGTTAAGGGAACAGTTTCTATTGCCACCATCCTCTTGATACCGTCTAACTTAGAGCAAGAATATCCTCTCCTTCTTTTTCTCGTCGCAGGTGTTACCCTGGTCAGTTTTCTTACTGGATTACTGGTTTTGCCACACCTTTCTGAAGAGCAAGAACCATCTAAGGATCATCTCATGCACATCGCTATCCTAAACGATGTTGCTATGGAGTTAGAAAGAGATCTGGAACATACTAAAAACAAGGTGCCTCTCTATGCTGCGATTGATAATTATCACGGACGGATTGAAAACCTCATCCTCAGCCAGGAGAACAAGGAGATTCAGGAAGACTGGGAGGCTCTTAAGCTATTGATTCTCAGTATTGAGAGCGATGGTTTAGAACAAGCTTACGAAGAGGGCAAAATCAGTGAAAGAGCTTATCGTGTCTACCAACGTTATCTGAAAAGCATGGAGAAAAATATTAAACGAAACTTTGCTTCTCGACTAACCTACTACTTCCTTGTTTCTATTCGGATTGTACGTTTTCTCCTACACGAGTTGCTCACATTTGGCAAAACCATCCGTTCCTTGAAGAACAAAGAAACCCAAAGACTTCTAGCCATTGACTATGACCAGATTGCTGAACTCTACCTAGCCAACACTGAAATCATCATCGAAAGTTTGGAAAACCTCAAAGGGATTTATAAGAGTTCTCTAATTAGCTTTATGCAGGAATCTCGTCTACGTGAAACCAGTCATATTACCAGTGGTGCCTTTGTGGAGCGGGTTATCAATCGTATTAAACCCAATAATATCGACGAAATGTTGAGAGGTTATTATCTAGAACGTAAATGTATCTTTGAGTACGAGAAACAAAAACTCATCTCAGCCCAGTATGCTAAAAAACTACGACAAAATGTAAACAACCTAGAAACTTATTCCCTAAAAGAATCAGCCAACACGCTACCTTATGATATGATGGAATTAGTTCGCAGAAATTAAGATTTAGGTTAAAAGAGGACTCTATTGTGGAGGATTATGCAATGAAAGAGTTGTGGAAACAACTAACTAATAGGCCCTTATTAAAAGCTTTTTTACACTACTATCGTGTTTCAGATATTGAATTAACCAGTGTAGCTGTGGCTTATTATTGGTTGATTTCAATCTTTCCACTTCTCATGATAGTGGTCAATATCCTTCCCTATTTTCAGATTCCAATCTCTGATTTTCTGATTTCACTGAAGGAATTTTTACCAGATACAATCTATGATGTAGTAGCAAAGATTGCCCGCGAAGTACTGACACAACCATCTGCTGGACTCTTGAGTTTTGCGGTGATATCAGCTCTTTGGACCTTCTCAAAATCTATGAATTTCCTCCAAAAGGCTTTTAATAAAGCTTATGGAATCGCTAAGAACAGAGGTCTTATTTCTCATCAACTGATGAGTATCCTGGTAAGTTTGGGTCTACAGATTCTCTTTGCCATCATTCTATTCTTTAGTATGTTTGGTCATATGTTACTAGACTTTCTTAAGAACTACTGGAAATCTGAGAGTTCCCTCTTCACCTACCTACAGAATTTCACAGGTCCTTTAGTTTATGTATTCCTCTTTGCAATCCTCATCATGATTTATTACTTACTTCCAAACGTGAAATCGGTCGTCTTCGCTTCGTACTTCCTGGAAGTCTATTCGTATTCGTCACTCTTATTTCTTTATTAACCATCTTTTCAGCTTATTTCAATAACTATGTCAACTATCTTGTCGACGTTCGATTTTTCAGTTCCATTATCGTTGTTGTCATGATGTTTTGGTTCATTATCATTGCCAAGTTATTGATTGTCGGTGCTGTGATTAATGCGAGTGTCCAAAGTCTTAAAGATCCAGACTTCAAGGTAAATCAATAATTTTTTATCGATTAATACTCAATGAAAATCAAAGAGCAAACTAGGAAGCGAGCCGCAGGCTGTACTTGAGTACGGCAAGGCGAAGCTGACGTTGTTTGAAGAGATTTTCGAACAGTATAAACAAATCAATCCCCCAGTCATTCTCTACTGGGGGATTTTTGAATTTCCTACTTTATTGTCCACTAGTCAGGGCTTGCAATTCTGTTTTTAGATAGTGAGCCAAATGTTGGTGAGCAAAAATATTGGCATTTTTTTCTGCGGTAGGATTGTAGTTGGTGTTGGTATTTACATCATAGACATAAATGTCTCCACTCTCTGATTGAACCCATTCAATCGCCGCAACTTCAATCTGAGCATTTTTCAAGAAATTCTCATAAGCTTCTCTCCTGTCATCTGGTAGAGGTTCTGTAATCTGGAATTTTTCAGACGTTTCTAGTTGCTCTGGTCTCTTGCCGATTTGGCAACCATCTGCTGGACACAGTTGGAATCCATCTGAAGAATCAATCGAAACAGTATAGAGAAACTTTTGATTGATAAACTCTGAACGACGGATACGTCCATCACTTGGTTTGATGTAGGCTTGTAACAAGGTAATCCCGTCCACTGAAGGTTCAAAGAGGGGACTATTAACATAAGCTGCCAGTTCTTCTTCATTTTGGAAGAGTTGAACGCCTAAACCCTTACCTGCTCGATTGTGCTTGGTAATCAAAGGATAGATGTTCAATTTTCTTGCTGCTTCAATAATGTTTTCTTGACCCAAAACCGCAACTGTTGCAGGAGTCTCGATACCAGATTCGTTTAACTTCAAATATTGTTTGATTTTACTAATTTCAAGGTTGATAGCACCGGTACCATTCACAACTTTGCGTCCGTGTGCTTCTAACCAAGTAATCACTTGCTCTGTAAATTCTGGCGCATAACGATGTCCTCTTGTATGTGAAGAGGCAGACATACGATTGTAAAAGATACCTTGCGGCGGTGGGCTTTGCAAATCTAAAACCCCACTAGACAAATCCCATAGTTCATAAGGGACTTCTAATTCTTCCAACCATTTGACCAAATGCTGGGTCCATTCTAGATTCTCATGAATCACATAAACTTTTGCTTCACTCATTATTTATATCTCCTTAAGAAAAGCTGACTGATAATTGGCTTTTCTTTTCTTCTTCTAAAATATATCCTTCTGTTTTTTCGATAACGCTAACTGTTAAGATTTGACCCAAAACATTGATCATGGTACGGCCTGCGTTGACAAAGAAATCAACTGCAAAAAAATCAAGGCCACTCCTTCAACTGGTAAGCCCAATTGAGGTGTCATGACTAATAGAACTACGATAGCTCCTGATGGTACAGTTGCCGCAGTTTTTCCAATCAAAGTCAAGAGTAAAACAGTAAACAAGAGACTTGATAAAGAAAATTGAATACCATAGGCGTGGGCGATAAAAATTGTCGCTACTGAGAAATAAACTGCTGCTCCTTCTAAGTTAAAAGTATATCCTAAAGGAACAACTAAATCAATTGTATGCTCGTCATGCCCCTGTTTTTTCAAATCTTTAAGAAGTGATGGCAAGACCACACTAGAACTTCCAGTAACAAAGGCCAGAGTCAATAGACTCCAATTTTCACGAAAGGCTGATAAATACGGTACTTTAAAGAAGACGGCGATCAAAGGGAAAATAAGGAGAACCAAAACAGCATAAGCCAGATAAGTTCCAATGACAAACTGACCAAGCCCAATCAACTTGTCGACACCCGTAGTTGCAACATCTTTAGCGATAAATCCAAAAATTCCAACCGGTGATAATTTAATAATTACTGCAACAATCTTGTAAATGGCTTCAATCCAGATTTGGAAACCTTCGATAATCTTCTGAGATTTATCAGACTTAAGATTCCCAATTCCGTAACCAAGAAAGATTGCAAAAACGATAATTGGCAATAGAGCGCCATCTGAAAGAGATTTAACGATATTTGATGGAATGAAACCAAGCAAAAATTCGCTGAATTTGACATTGTTTGCAATCCCATCAAGGTTTCCACCAGTTTGACCGATATTCACTCCTTGACCAAAGCCTAAATAGTAACTAGCAAATACAAACAAAAGAGTAATGGCAGTTGTTACGGCAAAAAAGTAAACCAAACTCTTGGTCAAGATTTTTCCGAAAGATTTTTTTCCGATAACTCCAGCTACTGCAACAACGATGGTTGGGAAGATTAGCGGAATGATAACCATATTGATCAATTTAATAAAAGGCTTGACCTAAAAATTGATAAAAGCCTGCAAATTGTGGCCAGATAAGGGCAGCGATAACACCCAAGACCAAAGCCACCAATAATTGAATGCCTAGTGAGAGTTTTGACCATAAAGTAACTAATTTCATAAGAAACTCCTTTGTTTTATTTGCTACTCATTCTACTACTATTCTTCTCTCCTGACTAATATATTTTTTTATTGTCACCATAAAAAAAGATTTATCATGAAGGTTCAAACTACTCCAACTTTACAAAAGTAAATCACATTGACGTTTGAAATAGTATAAAAAAATCAGTTTCTAAACAAGATTTTTTTCAGAAAAAAACACTGTTAAATCAAGGAATATGCTTTCCTTTTATTCAAATTTTATGATACAATATTGTTATGATTTTTAATGAAACTCGCTTCCGTCTTGCTTTTGGTACTAACCTTGGCTTTGGCTATTATCTTTAGTAGATTTTTTAAGTTAAAGAAAAAGGGGATTAACTTTGCAGATTTGGCTTTTCCTTTTCTGATTTTTTTGAATACTATTTAATCACTGCAAAGGTTTTTTTACCCATAATCAACTTCCCATTTTGGGGGCGACCCTATCTTTGCTAGCCATTATTTTAGCTTTTTTTCTTCCTGAGCAAAAAAACGTAGCTTTTATTATCCAAAATTCCTTAAATTCTTTTGGAGAGCTGGATTTCTACTCACATTGCTCATCTACATCGTTATGATTGTTCAAATCTTCATGATGAAATAAAAATAAATCATGCCAGCACCTCAACAGTTGGCGACTAGTTCTTCCACATGAGGTGCTTTTCTAATGACATTTTAAAAAGAGATTATTAAAAAAATAGGAGATCAAACAAGTGAAAAAAATGCTCTTGGCAAGTGCCATCACGCTTACTTTTCTAGGATTCGCAACAAATCCAGCTTTTGCTGAAGAAAAACACCTACAAACTACTACAGCAGAAACGACACAAGAAACTACAACTACAGAAAAAGAAAAAAAGAGCACCCCTTCAACCAAGGAAATTGCTCCTTCTACTGAAACAAGTTCAAGCCTCCCTACAACATCTACTACAACTACAACTACAAGTTCAGACAAGAAAGAAGAGACAAAAGCTCCAGAAGTCAAAAAGAATGGTTGGGTATTTGAAGAAAATATCTGGCGCTTCTATGAAGCAAACAAACCTGCTCTAAACTGGAAAAAAATTCACGGCAAATGGTACTATTTCGATAAAAATGGAATCATGCTTGATAATACTATTTTCGATGGATACATTCTAACTTCTAGCGGTGCTATGGTCGATAGTGGCTGGGGTAAAGTCAAAGATAAATGGTATTATGCAAAGCCATCTGGTAAAATCTCTCAGCAAAAATGGGAAAAAGTTGGAGGTGTATGGTACTACTTTGACAATGACGGAATCATGCTCAGCAACACCATTTTCAATGGTTATCTCTTTTCTAACAGTGGTGCCATGGCTGAAAATTCCTGGGTAAAACATGATGGCAAATCATATTACGCTCTAAGCTCTGGTAAAGCAGCACAACAAAAATGGGAAAAAATCGCTGGATCATGGTACTATTTTAACAAAGATGCCAGCATGGCAAACAACCAATGGCAAGGTAACTACTACCTAAAAGCTAACGGAGTTATGGCTGAGAAAGAATGGATTTTCGATAAAAACTACAATAGTTGGTTCTATTTAAAATCAGGTGGTGCTTATGCAGCGCGTGAATGGATTGGCTCATACTACCTCAAGTCAGGTGGTTACATGGCTAAGAGTGAATGGATTGACGACAGCTACTACAATGCCCGTTACTATCTAGATGAAAATGGTGTCTATGTCACAGGAACTCGCAAAATCGACGGAAAAGCACAGCAGTTCCAAAGTAATGGGAAATGGATTGGCGAAATTCCTGTAAGTCGTGGATTTGAAAAAGGAAAATACACGAAGACTGTTTTCTTAGATCCAGGACACGGTGGTAGAGATCCTGGTGCTGTTTACTATAACACGAATGAAAAAGACCTCACTATGCAAGTTTACAAGAAACTTCGCAAGGAACTCGAGGGGCTTGGTTATACCGTTCTTTCTTCGAGAGATAGTGATGTCTATGTCGACTTTATCACTGAACGTTCAAAAATGGTGAATAGTACAAACTCAGATATTTTCATTAGTATCCACTTTAATGCTAGTGGCAACCCTGCTTCTAACCGTTCTGGAATTCAAACCTATTCTTACGAAGAAGATTCGGGCTATCGCGCTAAGATCAATCCTTACTGGCATAACCATCCTGATCGTATCAGTGAAAGTAATCGCCTTGCTGCTGATATCCACTCTTCACTCCTAGCTGAAACTGGTGCTAAGGATGCAGGTCTCCTCCAAAGTAGCTTTGCTGTCCTTCGAGAAACTGATAAACCAGCAGTTCTATTGGAGCTTGGTTACATTGACAATTTCAACGAAAACCAACAAATTCGTAGCGATGCTTACCAAAATAGATTGGTGGCTGGTATTGTCAAAGGTATTCAAAAATATTACGCAGGCAAATAAAGCAAAAACCTCGAGAAATCTCGAGGCTTTTTTATTATGCTTCTTTCTTATTAGAGTTAGGAAAGAGAAATCCAATTCCCACGCAAGCTAGCACTCCTACACCGATAACCAAACCACTTGAAAGTGGCAAGATATCAAGAATGGCATTGGCGATGATAAAGGCAATAATCAAGCTCATGAGACTGGCCTTATAATCTTTTTTTGACCAAATTCTCAAGAGTAAAGAATAAGAATAAACCTACTGGGAAGAGTGCCCAGATGTTAACATCCAAACTTGGCCATCCAACTAAACCAAAAATACAAGACTGTTGCTGCAACGACTAAAAAAATCCGATACCTACTACTTTTTTCATGATATAACCTCATTTTCTATTTTGTTAGGAAGCTTTATCTCCCCTTGACAATTACTACTATAACAGAAATAAAAATCGCAAACAATAGCTTTTGCCTATGTGGTAGACTTGGCAGACTATGTGGTCAGAATTTAATAAAAAGGAAAAAGAAGTCCAAGTGGACTTCTTTTTATTCATTCTCATTTTTCTTTAGATTCTAAAGCTGATTTAATGTCATTACGATCAGCTTTTAATTTCGTTAAATTCTTCTCTTCTGATTCTAATTTACTTGTATCTGGCTTAACACGATAGTATACATTTTCTGGATGCATCAACATGCCTTCATATTGTTGTCCTGCAAAGAGTCTATCTTCAGCATGATTGGAACTGTCTGTTATTTTTCCTTCATCACCAGGTGCCATAACTACTCCACTAGGAACAGCAACTACCACATATCCTCCTGCAAGCGATCCTTGAGGCCAGGCCCCAAGGGCTACTGTTTCTGGATTTCTACTATTTTTGATTTTTTTGAAACTTTTTATTTCCACAATAGACTCATATTTTTTTGATCATTTAATATCCAAGAAGAATGAATTTCCCCTGATGCATTAATGACATATTCACTACCAGACTGAGTCCTCCATGTGCCCTCTAAACTTGATAAATCACTATTTCGGATAGCTTCAATATCTAATTTAGGAACATGAGTCTCTTTTTCTTAACTGACTAACCAGTTCCTCTGATTCCGAAATTTTAGTATCCAAGTCCTTCAATCGATCCTTTAGTTTTTTTGAATTTCCTCATCTTTATCCTTATCGTTCTCTTTTTGTCTCCTGGCGTTTTGTTGTCTCTTCAGTTGTGACTGAGGTAGAAACTTGGTTTGATTCTTTTTTTCAGATTAGTTGAATATAAAAAAATACTACCTACAATCCCAATAACTAAAAACTATTATTGCCAGACCAATATATATTTTCATATTCTTACTTGAAAAAGAGACTTCTGCCAATTCTGATGCAGTTGGTTTTTCGACCGTGAGTCTCTTCAAATTGTTTTATCCATTCTTTCTTATTCATGATACTCCTCTACTTTTTAAACGAATTTAGATGATTCTAATCAACTATTTTTAGGTTTTTATCTTGTTTAGTACTTTTTTTCTTATGCCGATTGCTGGGATATTAAAAACCCCTAACAATCGCTGTTATATCAACACTTTCAAGAGTGGTTGGTCAATTTTTGATCAAAAATTTCGCTAAATTTTTATCCAACTCACTCCGGCAATTCCACCTTCAAACTCATATCTGCGGGTTGTAACACTTTCTGAACCGCTGCGAGAAAGGCCAAACCGTTATCTGATGGAGAATACTGGAATGTGATATGGATGACTTTTTTATCAAAGTTATCGCCGTATCGTTCCACGTACTGCTTGCTTTCGAGGAAGTAGATATAGTTATTGAGTTTTTCTTGAAGTTTCAAGAGATGTTCTTCTTCTAATGACTCAATCCATTTGTTTGCATCAATCAACAACAACTCTAGATGGTCATCTGAAACACCCATCGCATCGATACTCGTAACGTCTAGTTCAATTTCCTCAACTGTTTTAATGGTTTCTACTACCTTAGGGGGATTGTAGTATTTTTCCTTGAATTCCTTAAGAATCTTCTCTACCTTTTCTTCATCACACTGTCTGTATAAAGGATCACGATCTAATGCATTACACAGCCCTTGATATAACCAATCTTTCTTCTGCTCATCTGATAGATTAGAAATACTCTCTATAATATTTCTTACTAACTCATCGGTCTTAATAACAAAGGGAAGGCTAATATATCTTTTCAAACGCCTATTTTGAATGAAAATATAATCAGTCACCTTATCTAATTTGACTAGGTCAACCGATAAGCTAAAATCTTTCAAGATTTCAAAGGTTCTGCGCGCTATATCCTTATCACCTTCCACATACAGAGGGAATAAACAATATTCCATCAACACCTGAATATCAGTGTATTCTGTTATCATTGAGTTGCGTTGTTGAAAACGATACCTAATATCCTCTCCAAGAAATGCTTCTGCTTCTTTCCCTTCCTTCATTATTTCACGATAGTCTTTTACAAAATTTTGATAATCTTTAGGCTCTGGTATTTCAAATTTTTTCATTTATTTACTCCATTGGTTAATTCTAAAAATTCCCTTAACTAACAGTATATAAACAAGTTCCTCACATGCTATGCCAATGGTGATACAGCATCAAAACATTATTGTTCAATAGAATTTAAAAAGTTATCAATATCTTGGCCTTCTAAACTTTTGACCTTAACTCCCTGATTTTTAAAAATTCCTAAAGGTGTTTCTATTATATTTAAGACTTCAATGTCTTTTCGACCAATCTCTTTGGCCCATTCTAATTTGTTTATCTGCTTGAATCCCAACTCATCCTTTATTTCATTTTGGTTGGCGCTTGGTTTTATTTCAAACCAATCTTTCTCAATATTCCTTCGAATCATCCCACTACTAACATAAAAAGAATGCCCCTTATATTGAATCTCATAATGAATACTGTATAGATAGTCTAGTTCTTCCATCTTGACTTTTTTTGTAAATACATTATCAGAAATCCTCCCCCAAGGACTTATATAATTTTTGAAAAATCTTTAAATTTAACACGACTATATAAAAATTACTTCATGCTTGTTCTCATATTCCGCTTCAAATTTGTTTTTGTTTATAAATTGCGTACATATTTTTTTCCCCTACGAGTTTCAGACTACAACCATCCTTTGGCTTTCAAAAAAACTTGTCTGGAATCCGGAGTTCAATCTCTTCCATAACGCCTTTTAAGTATTTATCCCAATCTGATATCTGGCTGAATACAACTGGCACTTTAGTTATTGAAATCTTCACTTCTTTTGTCAAAACTATAAAAAAATTCACACATGTCATTTTCATAATGAAATTCAATAGTATAGTAATCATATGCCTTAAAGTCTAATTTAAAAAGTTTGATGATTAGGTTCATCAACGAAATCGTAACCCGCAATCGTGTCAACTCTTTCACCAAAGACTCCCCTTATTTTCTTTTCGAGTCTCTCTCGCGAGTTCTAGCATCTTATTTGTTTCCATACATCTATCCACTTTTCTCTTACAACCAACCCTTAGCTTTCAAAAACTTGTCCGGGATGCGTAATTCAATCTCTGTCATAATCCCTTTTAAATAACTATCCCAATCTGATATTTGGCTGTATACAGCTGGCTCTTTTGTCAAGGATATTTTTGCTTCTTTCGTTAAAACAATGAAGAACTCACACATGTCATTTTCATAATCAAATTCAATCGCAAAGTAATCGTAAGCCTCAAAGTCTAATTTAAAAGTTTGATGATTGGGTTCGTCATTTATGTCAGATATACAAATTGTCCCAATTCGCTTGGCAAAAACTCTTTCAACTATATCACAGAATGTATCTGCTAAAATATCCATTTGATTTTCAAACATTGCAATATTCCTCTTTTTTTATACCATCCCTTAGCTTTCAAAAACTTGTCTGGAATGCGAGATTCAACTTCAATCATGAGTTCTTTCAAGTATTTGTCCCAGTCTCTAATCTCACTATAAAAAGTTGGCTTATTCCCTTCGTTCAAAGAAGCACCGAAACGATCACCAATAGAGATTGTAAACCCACAAAAATCTCTATCATAGTTAAACATCATAAAGAAATAATCATACGCTATAAATTCAAGCCTAAAAGCTCTGTACTGCGGATATTCAACTACGTCTACGATTTTAGGCTCGGTAATGCGATCACCAAATACACTTTTGATTTTTTCTCTTGTTTCTTCTGCTAGTCTAAGCATTTTATTATCTTCCATTCGAGTCCTCCTTTTCTCTTACAACCATCCCTTGGCTTTTAAAAACTTATCCGGAATCCGGAGTTCGAGCTCATCCTTGATTCCTTTTAAATAACTATCCCAATCTGTTATTTGGCTATATACAGCAGGCTCTTTAGTAAGGGATAGCTTCACTTCTTTTGTTAAGACAATGAAAAACTCACAGAGATCATTTTCATAATCAAATTCAATAGTAAAGTAATCGTAAGCCTTAAAATCAATTTTAAACTCGTGATGATTAGCTTCTTCAACAACATCATAAATGCCAGATGAATCCATCTTATTCCCAAAAATAAGTTCGAATCATTCTGCTCGTTTCTACAGCAAACTTCTCGGTTTCATTTAATTCCATCATATTATTCTCCTCAAAGACATCATTTTCTTTAAAATCTATTTGGTCAATTCTTTAATAAAACTTCCGCTCTATCTGAATCTAGAAAGTCTTTCAATAATTGCAAGGTTCGTTCGACTGACTTTCTATCACGTCCATACACTCTTTTGATACTCTTATCATCGATTATCTTAGATAAAAAGGTAATGGAAAATCTCTGCTCATCTGCTTGAGTGAACCAAATGTTAAACAAGCCACCCTCTCCAGCTTCCAATTGCCTATTTTTACTTGTTGATGAAATCCCCATCGTCATATGATAACCCTTATACATGAAGGGAAAATTAAAATTTTCATCTTCTCCTTCATGAATGGCAATTGTATCAAGATCAATCGAAAAAACTTGCTCTAACGCTTTCTTGACATTCTGATAGCCTAGACTCTCTCTTATAGATAAGTAACCTTCGCTCATTTATAGGCCTCGCTTTAACCATCCTTGACGTTTTCATTCTAAATCAATATCCAGCCATCACACCGCTAATCTTGTAACATTGCTAAAAACTCTGTAAAGTTATTAGCTACAAACTCTATAGCAGGTTCTAGCTCATATGATTCCTCGTGGTACCAGATACAAATGCTTGGATTTTTGGGATCCTCTATATAATTTAGACAAACAAAATCACCACCGAACAATGCTGCTATGGGGACCAACTCAAACCCCAAAATATCTTCATGGACAAACAAACGTTCATCCAGTTGGGACATTACAACATCAATGTCATACACGCCTAGTGGATTGTCTTTTGTGTTTTCTAATACACACAAGAATCGTTCAATCAAAAATGACCTATTTTTTAAAGAAAATAAATTTTTAGGAGGACGAAAACCATTTTTTCTCATTATAAAATTCTTATAATCGTCAGGTAATCGAACTTTCCACGCTACTTCTCTTTCCTGTAGTAGCGCATCAGTTGGCAGTGGATAGATGACTGATTGATCTTGTTGGGGCATATCTTTTTCTCCTACAGTTGCTTACTTTTTACTTCCTCAAACCACTTCTCAAACTCTAGATCTGGAAGCAACTCTTCATCCTTGTCATAACGTCCTTCATAGCTATAACGACTGTCAAGACTATTTTTTTCTGAGCATCATAAATTAACCACATTTCAGTTGGATGTTCACGATTATATTCTTGGCAAACATCAATCAATTTTTGTATATCTTCATTACCGTATCGTAATACTGAAAACATCATATTATCAGAATCATCTACTTTAGTATCCAAAACAGTGTTAACCCTGTGTAATTCGACAAAAAAACTCCATTAATTTTATAAAAAAACATCAAAAAGAAAGTAATGCTTCTTCAGAAATGCAATAAATATATACTTTCTCCGCCTGATTTTGGACATATTCCATAGCTAATGCAATCATGCTAGCCTGAACTTCCATAAATTTATCTTCAAATTGGGTCATCTTCTTCTCCTACAGTTGCTTGTTTTTTACTTCCTCAAACCATTTTTCAAACTCTAGACTTGGAAGCAACTCTTCATCCTTGTCATAACGCCCTTCATAGCTATAGCGACTGTCAAGGCTATTTTTCTTAGCATCATAAATTAACCACATTTCAGTTGGATGTTCACGATTGTATTCTTGGCAGACATCAATCATTTTTTGTATATCTTCAGCTCCATATCCCAATAGAGCGAATGCCATATTATCTGAATCATCTACTTTTTTTGCCACAACTTCATTAACTTTATCCATTTCAATTACAACACCATTAATCTTATAAAAAACTTTATATGATTGCAATGCTTCTTCAGAAATGCAATAAATATACACTTTTTTTCTGCTTGATTTTGGACATATTCCATTGCTAATGAAATCATGCTAACCTGAACTTCCATAAATTTATCTTCAAATTGAGACATCTTCTTCTCCTACAGTTGCTTGTTTTTTACTTCCTCAAACCATTTTTTTCAAACTCTAGACGCGGAAGTAATTCTTCATCTTTGTCATATCGTCCTTCATAGCTATAGCGACTATCAAGGCTGTTTTTTTCTGAGCATCATAAATCAACCACATTTCAGTTGGGTGTTCACGGTCATATTCTTTGCAAATATCAATCATTGCCTCTACATCCTTGATACCTTCCTTTAACAAGGCAGTTTGTAAACTAATATCAACATGAGAGTCTTTAGGTAAATAATCATTTACTAAGTGTTTGTGTACAATATTTCCCTTAATCTCATAGAAGAGATTAAAACTATACAAACTGTCCGCTATCGCATAAATAAAAATTTTATCTGCCTGATTTTGGACATATTCCATAGCTAATGCAATCATGCTAGCCTGAACTTCCATAAATTTATCTTCAAATTGAGTCATCATCTTCTCCTACAGTTGCTTGCTTTTTACTTCTTCAAACCATTTTTCAAACTCTAGACTTGGAAGCAACTCTTCATCCTTGTCATAACGCCCTTCATAGCTATAGCGACTATCAAGGCTGTTTTTCTGAGCATCATAAATCAACCACATTTCAGTTGGATGTTCGCGATTGTATTCTTGGCACACATCAAGCATTGATTTTACATCCTTGACACCTTCTTTCAACAAGAGAGATTGTAAACTGGTATCAATGTGAGATTTTGTAGGTAAAAAATCATTTACTAAGTGTTTGTGTACAATATTTCCTTTTAATCTTATAAAAATACATTAAAAACTATACAAAACTGTCCGCTATCGCATAGATATATGCTTTTTCTGCTTGATTTTTGACATATTCTAGCGCTAGCGAAATCATGCTTGCTTGGACTTCCATAAATTTATCTTCAAATTTTATCATGTTACTCTCCTACTCTAACTCAGATAAATTCGATCTGAATTGATTGCTCCGTCATCATGGAGTTCACTTCCTCGACAAGTTTATCTATCTCGTTCTGCGTGATAGGAATGTGATTGTAAGGTGGCTCCCAATTCTGTATGCTTGACCTATATACAGTGAAACTTCCATCGGTCAACAATTCTCCCTTTGCTTTTAAAACATAGCCATTTTCATAGTCAAATGTGATGATAGACCTTGTACCAGAAATTTTCATTTTTCTTCCTTTTCTTATAACCCTTTCAGACTAAACTAGTAGAGCACTCATAATCTTTTTATTTGGTATTCCAACATGATAGAACTACCTTAAAAATCAATGTTAACGTTTTCCATTATTATACCATACAAGCGCTTGATATGAGGGATTTGCTAGTTAAAAACTAACAAAAAAACACTGAATCTTCAGTGTTTTTCTTTATTCTGCCGATTGCAGGGATCGAACCTGTGACCTACGCGTTACGAGTGCGGTGCTCTACCAACTGAGCTAAATCGGCGATTACTCTTTTAGTATAGCACTATAAGGAAGGATGTCAAGGGATTTTATCTCCATTAAAAAAAGCCTGTCCTGAGACAAGGCTTTGAGATTCCTCCTTTTACGAACCTGCACTTTCGTAGGCATCCAATCCCCTGTCCCAGAGTTTCAAGGAAATAGCAAAAAAGACAAGGGAAATCAGAATCAAACCACCAATATTAAAGAGTCCATCCTTGCCTTGCAAGAAATAGCTGGCAGGATAGTAGGCCGTAAAGGCAAAAGGTACAATAAAGCTAATTAACCAACGAAGGAGCGAATTGTAAATGGAAATCGGGTACTTGGCAAAATCATTAAACATATAGAAAATGTAAATCATAGCACCTGACTGCTTGGTCCAAAAAGCGATGCTGGCTGTCGCAATTTTCAAGGAAGTATAAATCAAGGTCGCAAAAGGAATGCAGAATAGGAAAAGCAGGAATTTGGGAAGAGTCCAAGCAATGCTAGTCACTGTTGTTCCCAATAGAATGCCACCGACCAATAGCTCACCCAAGGCATCAATCTGAAAGGTCTCAACGAGGATGTGAAAGAGAGGATTGATAGGACGAGTCAGATACTTGTCAAACTCTCCTTTTCGAACTAGTCGTTGACCTAAAGCCCAGAGATTGTCAAAAAAGAGATGGTCCAATCCCTTGGGAATCAAGGAAAAACCATAGATAAAGGCTATTTCTTGAAAAGTCCATCCTTCTAAGGATGGGATATGTTGAAAGATGACATTGAGAAACAAGAGGTTCAGACCTTGAGTCAGAAAGACTCCCAGAACACCAACCACAAAATCCACCTTGTATTCCATGATTTGCTTGATGTATTGTCTGATAAAAATCAGATGCATGCGTTGATATTTTTTCATCCTAACCTCCCTGAATGGTGATGAATGTCTGGACTTGTTTCCAAATCAACTGAGACAAGCCCACCATCACTATAAGCCAGAAAAACTGAAGCAAAAGTGCTTGAAGAATCTGACTAGCATCGTATTTCCCAAGAATAATCATGACCGGAGTGTAAATTAAGGATGAAAAAGGCAAGAAGGAGAGAATATCTGAAACCACCTTTGGAAAAAAAGCCAAAGGAATCAAACTTCCAGACATAAAGGATACTAGTGAAGCCTTAAATACTTGAGAACCCCATAAATTTTTAAATACAAAGGCTGAAAATCCAAAACAGATATTAAAGAAAAAGTTAATCAGATAAGCCAGAGTTAAGCTAAAGAGATAAAGGACAGTTAATCCTAGCACCTCTAGAATACCTTGCCCAGATAAGATTTTTATCAAAACAATGACACTTAAAAATGGCAGGCCAACAGAGATAAAAATCAACCACTTGGAACCAAGCTCTGTGAAAAGATAAGAGGCCGCAAAATGTACTGGTCGCAACAAACGCATGATAATGGAACCTTCCTTGACCTCATCACCTATCATAAAGGAGCTATCTGACTCAGTTAATAAATTAGTCACAAAACTCATGATGATGTAGAGGGTGATATCTGCCATGCTGAAGCCCTGGATCAAAGACTCCTGCGAGGAATCAAAGACAGCCTTCCAGAGATAAAATTCCACAAAAGCACCCATGACATCGCCAATCCGATAAAGAAGAAAGTTGACTCGATAGGTAATCAACTCCTGAATCCCTGCATTGATAAAGGGTTTATAACGTCTCCACAATTTGACCATCTTAGAGCTCCTTTCGGTAGAAGCGACGGATAATATCCTCAATATCCGTATCTACCATCTTCAAATCGCGAATTTCAAAATCAGACAGGGTTTGCTTGATAATATCGGCCGACTGGTAGCGGGAACTATCGTATTGAATGTTGAGGCTATTTCCTTGTCTTTCAATAGTCATATCCGAAAAGCCTTCATAGTGAGAAAGGAGATGACTTTGACCTGGTAGCAGTTCAAAGGAAAGAGTCTTCACCTTGCCAAAGGTTTCTTTGAGCTGGCTAACCGTTCCATCAAAAATCTCTTGCCCCTTATCAATCATAAAAATCCGATCACAGAGCTGTTCAATGTCGCTCAGGTCGTGAGTGGTCAAGAGAATGGTTGTCTCTTCCTCTTGGTTAATCTGAGTGATAGCTCGGCGAATGTTGTCCTTGACCGAAACATCCAAACCAATAGTCGGTTCATCTAAAAAGAGAACCTTGGGATTGTGGAGCAAGGAAGCTGCAATGTCCGCCCGCATCCGTTGACCAAGCGAAAGAGTTCGCACGGGATCCTTGATAAATTCCTTCAAATCCAAGACTTCATTCAAAAAGTCCATGCGCTTATGAAAGAGCGAGTCTGGCACATCGTAAATCTCTTTCAAGACCGTGTAGGTCTCTTGTAGAGCCAAATCCCACCATAGCTGGGTTCGTTGTCCGAAGACTACTCCGATATCCTTGACATAATCTTGGCGATTATCCTGTGGAATCTTGCCATTTATTCGGCAATAGCCCGATGTCGGCTTTAAAATCCCTGTCAGCATTTTAATGGTAGTCGACTTCCCAGCTCCATTTGCCCCGATGAAACCTAGAATCTGCCCCTTAGGCACCTCAAAGGTCAAATCCTTGACCGCTTCAAAGGTCTGCTTTTCAGGATGAATAAAGGAACGCAAAGCTCCCTTCAAGCCCGGTTCCTTGACTGTCTTCACAAAATTTTTCTGAAGATGTTCCACTTCTATCATTGCCATATTGATCTCCCTATCGTAAGGAATAGCAACATTGTATTTTTGACTACAAATATTCTAAATCCTTACTTACTATAACTTCTAAATATTATTACAGAAAGCTTTATACCAACCTATTATAATTCATTAAAAAAAGGAATGCAAGCGTTTGTTTATTGATTATGAAATTAGAGATTTCTCTCTTAAAAATGAAACTTTTAATCAAAAATTCTGTTAAATCGTTTCCTTAAGACACCAAAAAACCTGCCCTTAGGGGCAGGCTTATTGTTAAGAAAAAGAATTTTTTTATCGAGAAAATTAACGATTCTACTGTTAATCCTTCAGCATTTAATTATTATCATCAGTCTCAACGGATTTTTAAGCCCTTAATTATTCTCTAAAAATTCTTTAATGCGAGAAACAATAGCATCGCTTTGATAATGATAAAGGTCATGTGGTGCATCCATATAGATGACTTGAACATTAGACTGGCCACTAGCAAATGTCTCTGCATAATGCTGCCATTCTGATTGGCTAAAGGTCGTGCCTTCACCGTTAGAAACCAGGAGTAAGGCTGGAATTTTCGGATTAATGCTAGATGGAACTTTCTTGGCATTTTCCTTTGCCAAACGGGATTCATGAAGCATGGCTTGTGACATCAACTGCTTATATGCTAGTAATTTATATTGTTGTCGTTCACTTTCGGTCAGCGTTGGATTTTTGATATAAAAGGACTCAGGGAAATAGCGTAATAAGCCAATCTTACTGCTCCAATAAGCCACAGTAAGCAAGGCCTGATTATCCTTTAAATCCTCATAACTCTCCGGCAGAGCCCAATCAAGACCAATCACTGCCTTTACTTCATTCGGATATTTCTCTTGCCAAGCCAGACTCTCAAGACTAGCCATGGAATGAGACAGAATGATAAAAGGACCTGTTACATTTGCTTGTGAAAGTGCTTGACGAGTCTCAGACAAAACTTCCATCACATCTCTTGATTGATTGCTATCATCACTGTAACCATAGCCAGCACGCTCCACGATGACTACCTTGTATTTTTTTGATAAGGAATCTGACACATCCTTAAAGTCCAAGATTGGAGAAGCAATTCCAGCACCTGAGAGAACGACTATAGTCTCTGGACCATCCCCTTCAACGTAAACATTCATTTGATGCCCATTGACAAGAACTTGCTGTCCCACAGGTATTAGTGAGGCTTGTTCCTTTTCCAAACTGATACGATGAAAGATGAATGTTGCCCCTAAAAACAAAAGAATGAAACTAAGAAAGCCAAGACTCCATTTTTTCAGTTTTTTCATAGCATTATTGTACAAAAAAATTAGACTCTTTTAGCAAATTTAAATTAGTTCTTATCAAGTGTTCCACATTTCATTTTCAAAATTCTTCTTCACTCACAAAACCTTGTTTGTAAGTAGTTTTCAAACTCTTTTTGGGGTAAAACACTAGGAAGTTCAAACACATACTCATAGCCTTCATCACAAAAGAAAACCTTCTCTTCAGGTGGAAACCATTTCCGAAGCCAGATGATATAGGAGGCATAATCTTGTAACCTGTTTGTTGAATCAAAGTAATTTATCACAAAAACATCTTTATTGCTACTTAGTGAACTTTCCAAGGTAAGCTGAGGACTTTGATAATCCCAAGAAAGCGAGTAAGCTTTTTCAGGATTAGTTCTTTCTCTAACCATAATACCTGGGAATTTTTCGCTCAAAGCACTACAAAAGACTTTTAAATCAAGGAATACGGGTTCTTTAGTCTCTACAAAGACAAAATCAGCAGTACTCATCAGTTTCTTCCTTTCATTTTAAAACTGAAAAGAGACCTTAACCATCAATGGCAAAATTCTCCAGAATTTCAAAGTCTTGTCCCTGATAGTCAAAAGAAAAGATATGAATATCATCAAAAGTTTGGTCACAGAAAGTAACAGTTTGTCTTTCTGGCTCGATGATGGGTTTGCCCAACTTTTCAGTAGCTTCTTCACCTGTGAAATACCCATAAAATTCTTGTAAATGAGGCAGTATAAAGGAAAGAATACGAGACCTGTTTTTTTATGGTAATTGGATGCAAGCAACTGAGCTTCCACCTCGAAATTTCCATTTGGTTTTTCTTCCCAAGCTACAAGAACATCATCTACTGCATGTAAGTATGCTTGTAAGGACTGATCGAATATCATGGCTATCTTTCCTTTCAAAGGTTGATTAAAAGCTAGTTTTACAAAAAAACCACTAAATGATTTGTTTCATCCTCATTATATCACTTTTTAAATAAGATTGAGAAGAGTTATAAAATGAAAAAACCCACCCTCAGGGGCAGGTTTCTATTTTGTATGGTTCAGCTAGATTAAGCTTTACCTTCTGAACCGAATACGTCGATACGTTCTTCAACTGATGCTTGGATAGCTTTTACACCGTCAGCCAAGAATTTACGTGGGTCGAAGAGTTTTTTTCTTGTCGTATTCTGCTTCGTTTGCTTCGTAGTCACGAGCAAATTTACGAGTTGCGTTAGCGAATGCGATTTGGCATTCAGTGTTAACGTTAACTTTAGCAACACCAAGTTTGATAGCTGCTTGGATTTGGTCATCAGGAATACCTGATCCACCGTGCAATACGATTGGGAATCCTGGTACAGCTTCAGTCAATTTTTGCAAGTGGTCAAGGTGAAGACCTTTCCAGTTTGCAGGGTAAGGACCGTGGATGTTACCGATACCAGCTGCCAAGAAATCGATACCAGTTGCAACCATTGCTTTAGCATCTTCGATTGGAGCCAATTCACCATCACCGATGATTCCGTCTTCTTCACCACCGATAGTTCCAACTTCAGCTTCCACTGATACACCATTTGCGTGAGCGAATTCTACAACTTTACGAGCTTTTTCAAGGTTTTCTTCAACTGGAAGGTGTGAACCATCAAACATAACTGAAGTATAACCAACTTGAATACACTCAAGTGCATCTTCGTAGTGACCATGGTCAAGGTGGATAGCTACTGGTACAGTGATACCCATTGATTCTACAAGGTTAGCGATCAAGTTGCGAGCAACTTTGTAACCACCCATGTATTTAGCAGCACCCATTGAAGTTTGGATCAAAACTGGAGCTTTTTTAGCTTCTGCTGCGCGCAAGATAGCTTGAGTCCACTCAAGGTTGTTTGTGTTAAATCCACCAACTGCATAACCGTTGTCACGAGCTGCTTGGACAAATTTTTCTGCTGAAACGATTGCCATTTTTATCAGGCCTCCTGTATATTTTTATGGGATATCCCATTTACATTGTTCATTTTATCACTTTTTGATAAAAAAATCTAGTTTTTCCTGTAGTTTAGATTGAATTTCTTCTATCTAAAAATATGGAACTCTCCTCAAAGTCCTAATCTTACAGGTCTTTAGGTAGGTTCATATAAAAGGCTAAGTGGTCTTCATAGCGTTCAAATCGATAGTCAATTTCTTCGTTTTCCAATAAACTTTTAACTACAAATAGTCCCAAACCAGCTCCCTTACTTTGTCGACTAGAAACCGTAAAGGATTGTTCAAACTTATCTTGCTCCTCAGGTGTACAGGCGTTCTCAATGAAAACCCAGCCTCCTTCTGCCCCAATTTTTAGATAACCACCTTGAACAGAGTGTTTCACCGCATTACTGATAAGATTGGAAAGAATTAGCTTGAGCACCGAAGGATTTAGATAAGTTTGTTGGTCAGTCAGTTGATTCACGACTGAGATTTCCCTCTCTTTGGCTAATAAATCATAATCCTTTAAGAGAAAATCTGTCATTTCAAGAAGGTTGATTTCTTCTTTCTTATCTCGCAATTCTTGCACTGAAGAAAGGGATAAGATTTGCTGGACATGGTGAGTCAAATCATCCACGATACCCAAAGAAACTCCCAGATAATGGTCCCGATCTTTATAGCGCCCAATATTGGCTTTCATATTCTCCAGAAGAATCTTTAGACTAGCTAGAGGTGTTTTCAGTTCGTGGGAAGCTCCTCGTAAAAACTCAACCTTCATCTTTTCCAGCTGGAGGATGGCCTCGTTTTTCTCATGTAAATCTGCAATCACAGTCAAGAGATGCTGATAAAGGCTGTTGATTTGTTCTTTAAGATCGCCAATTTCATCCTTAGAATCCACGCGCAACCTCACTTCTGCATCCAAATCCATCATCCGTCGAGTCACTCGTTTGATTTCCAAAATAGGAGCAACAATGGTTCTAGCATAGATAAAGGCGATGAGGAGCGAAATGATGAAAGATGCTAATAAAGTATAAGGCAGAAATTGAAGACTGATGTCTTCTGCTTCTTTCTGCAAATCCATAGAAGCTAAAAACTGCAAGATCATCGTCTGACCATCATTAGTTTGAACTTCTCTTTCCTCAATAACCAAGGAAGCCGTCTGTCGTTCTTTATCAATGGGAAGATTATCATTGACTTCCAACTTATCCTGAGTCATCTCTCCCTTAACAGCTCCCTTAATATCACTGCTTTTAGAATAAAGTTCAAGGACCTCCTGAATAGCTTGACTGTCTTTGCCTTGGAGAGACTGGGCAATTTCTGTAGCCTTTTGCCCGATGCTTTCCTGACGGTGACTGAGATAGGTCGGAGGAAAGAGGAAATAGATGGCCAAATGCAAACAAATGACCAAGGTAGAAAATACCGAGAAGGTATAGATAAAAATTTTTTTAAATAAACCTGAACGTCTCATTTTCTCTCCAATTTATAACCAACATTGCGCACGGTAAGAATACAGTCTAAATCCAATTTTTTCCGTAATTCCTTGATATAGACATCGATCACTCTGTCAAAAGGAACCTCATCTGTCATCTTCCATACAGCATCGATAATCTGCGACCGTGTTAAGGCTCGACCTTCATTTTTAACCAGATAGTCTAAAATTTCCAGCTCTTTTGCATTCACTGCAACCTCTTGACCAGCCACTGTAGCACTATAGCTCTCAAAGTCTACCTGAGTGTCCTTATAGGTAAAGATATGACCTGTATCATAATAACGCTTGAAAATAGCATCCACTCTTACCTTTAACAAAGATAGGGAAAAAGGCTTTTCCAAATAACCATCTGCTAACGCTGAAAAGGCACTCATCTTATACTCCTCATCCTGAAAGGCTGTCAACATCAATACAGGAACTTGACTGCTTTTACGAATTTCTGACAAAACCTCTAAACCATTGAGTTTAGGCATTTGAATATCTAAGAGAATCAAGGCAACTTGGTGATTGGAAAATTGTTCTAAGGCCTCAAGACCATCTGCAGCCTGAAGGGTTTCATAGCCACAATCCGCCAAATAATCACTAATTCCCTCACGGATCATGTCTTCATCTTCTACAATTAGAATTTTCATATAAATCCTTTTCTATCAAAAATGCTACCTATATTATATCTCATTTGAGTGAGAATAGGTAGCAGGTTTTTTTATTCACTATCCAACAAGAGTTCTTTTTGGTTGTTTAAAGAGGAGATTACTTGAAGCAAGTGCCATAACTAGTACTACTAGAACCAAACCAAGTACAAAGATGATAGCAAAGTCTGTGGGTTGAATGGAAATATCCAGACTTGAAAGAGTCTTGCTAAAGCCGTCAACTTCTGCACCACCACCGAGATTGGAAGCTTGGGCTGCCTTACTTGCCTGCTTAGCCACATCTGATGTAACATTGGCTAGTACTGTATTTCCAATAGCACGAGCTGTGTAATTAGCTAGGAAGTAGGCTGAAATGAGAGCTGGAACTGCAATCATAACTGCTTCTGTGATAAATTGTCCTAGAATACTTGCTTGTTTTAGACCAATTGAAAGGAGAATTCCAACCTCTTTACGACGGGCATTGATCCAAAGAGTTAATAAAAGAGCGAGTAGGAGTACTGAGAAAATCAAGCTACCCCAGAAGAGAAGATTAGCCATCTTGTACATGCCTGAGATAGATTGTTCAAGGGCAGGATAGTTAGATGAACTCTTGATTAAGCTATACATCTTCCAGTTGATACCATTTATAGAACCTAATTCTTGCATGACAGTATCTAGATTCTTATCTCCAGCTACAAAGAAGGTAGCATCTCCATAAATAGCGGTATCTTCTGTATAACCATAAAGCTGTGCAGCTGTGTGAATATCTGTGATAGCTGTATTCTCATAGAGTTCTTGTGAGTAGGTCACAGCAGATTTGTTGTGTCCATCAAAAAGTCCTTTGATCGTTACTTCTACTGTTTCCTTGGCTCCTTTTTCATTATCTGCATCGTAGATATTGGAGTTCAGTTTGACCTTATCCCCTACCTTCCAGCCATGTTTAGCAGCCAAGTCTTTATGCATGAGAATCTGGTATTTGTCATCATTTGTTAAATGTTCTCCTTCGACCAGTTTGTAAGAGCCTGACACAAACTTGTCTTCTTTAGAAGAGTCATTTACACCTGTTATCATCAAGCTACTTCCAAAACGTTGAGCTCGATCTGAAGTTAGATTTTTCTTGGTTTCAGGCGTTTCAATCAGTTCATAGCCTGTCAAATCACCGATAGCATTAATCCGTTTGATGTAGGATTCAATGGCCTTATTCTCGGTAATTTTTTTGATATCTTCACCCTTGATATTCCCCGCACCACGAGGCGTTCCTTGGTTGACTCTACGGTTGATTTGCATGGAGAAACTATTGGTGATATTTTTAAAGGTTTCTTGAGAAGCCTTGGCTGTCGCTCCCTTGATAGACAAGCCGACCAAACTCAAACTAGCCATCAAGAGAATGATAAGAAAGATCACAAGCGACTTGAAAAATTTTCTTGTGACATAGGCAAATGCGTTGTGTAACATAAGATTCCTTTCTAGATTTACTTCCGTTTTTAATATGTTTAAAAGTTTTAGTTACTATTTTTTCTTGTTTCAGTCAGTTTCTTATCCTTCAATTCAAGTGTAATATCTGACGCCTGTGCTACTTCCTTACTGTGGGTCACAACGATCACACACTTGCCTGTTTTCTCAGCAAGAGATTTGAGGAGTTCGATGATATCCCCAGCTGTCTTAGGATCTAGGTTTCCGGTTGGTTCATCCGCTAAAATCACTGGTGCTTCAGATACAAGGCTACGAGCAATGGCAACACGTTGTTGCTGCCCTCCTGATAATTGGAGAACATTCCGCTTGATTTGACTTTCATCTAAACCAAGTTCAAGAAGGGTATCCTTGCTAGCTTTTTTATTAACCAAGCGGATATTTTCCAATGGAGAAAGGTAATCAATCAAGTTATAGTTTTGGAAAACTAGCGAGATATGGTGCATACGGTGATAAGAATAACCTTGTTCACGAATATCCTTTCCCTCAAACTTAATAGCACCTTCGACTGGGCTATCAAGTCCTGCTAAGAGAGACAAGAGTGTCGATTTCCCAGCTCCTGATTCTCCGATAATACTATAAAACTTACCTGGTTCAAAATCGTAATTGATTTTATATAATACTGCTTCTGCAGTGTTCTTGTAACGATAAGTAAGATCTTGTAATTGTAGTAAAGTCATGATTTCTCCTTTATTAACTGATGGATGATAAAATTTCTTTAGGTGATTTTCTAAATAAAAATAGGAAACAAAGTGCAACTGACAAGCAGCTAATCACAAGTAGAAAGGCATAAGACTCTCCAAATGAAAGAAGACTTGTTGAAAGATTAGTTGCTTTTGCCAGCGTATCTTGTAGGGCGGCTTGATCGCCACTTGCTAGTACAGTCTTCAAGAGATAGGAAGTAATGGCATTCCCAGCCACAAATGCCGGCAAAATAGATGCCAATGAAACTAGGATGACTTCCAGGCAGAATTGGCTAAAGATTGCTATTTTCCCTTTTCCTAGTGCCAATAAAATACCAACTTCGTAGACTCGCTCTCGTAACCAAAGGGACAAGACCAAGACCAGCGCTCCTACACCAGCAATCATAATGCCATAGAGGAAAATCTGTAGGAAGGTTTGGAAGGTCGAAACTGAATCCTTGATTTGTTCAAAAGCCTTATTTTCCTTTTCAACTTGGTAACCTTTCGTTTCAAGAGATAACTTTTCAACCTCTTGAATGATACTATCCATATCTTTTGGATTTTCTAAATAAAAACGAGCGGCAGTAACTTGAGCTTCCTTATTTCCAAGAAGAGTTTGGCTACTTTCGAAATCTGTATAGACCGTATTTTCACTAAAGTCTGACGAAAGACCAGTGAATTTTTCTTGCTTCTTACCTGAGAAAATACCTACGATTTCATAATCTAGATTTTGTCCACTACTAGCTTCTACTTGTCCAGGACTTAAGTTTATCTTATCTCCTACTTTTAGATTGTTTTTCTTGGCCAAATCTTCATGGATTAAGATTTTTTTGCTATCTCCTTTTTCTAAATGCCTTCCTTCTTTAAGGGTAAAGACAGAGCTAGTAAAGGAGACATCCTTAGAGGAATCTTCTAAAGCTACCAAACTGATGAGATTTTTTTCAGCCTCTGTCAAATCATCCCTTTGGATACTTTGTTCTCCAGTAACCACTTCTTTGTCAGTTAACTTAGCTATTGTTTCTAGCTCAGGTGAGATCTTCTCAAGACCTTTTATCTTTTTAAGCTCGTCTAGTTGAGACAGTTGAAAGGTCTGATCTGCTTCTATTCTTTTAATAGAAAAAGACGTATTCAGAGAGCGATAGAGATTATTTTCTACTGTTTTGTTGGACTTCATGAGCGTCAAACAAGCCGATATTCCAGCCAATAAGACAAATAAAATCAGGAATAATATGAGACTTCTCAGTCGTTTTCTGCTGACGTAAGCCCAAGCTCTTTGAGTGGGATTCATATAGCACCTCCATATTTGTAAATCCATTATAATATTCAAATATGAAATGTTTATGAAATACCAAAAAAAGAGCAAAAATATTTTTGCTCTTTTTGATGAAAAATAAAAAGCTAGCCAAAGCTAGCTCACTATTATGCGGAGAGAGGGACTTGAACCCTCACGACCTAAAGCGGTCACAGGATCCTTAGTCCTGCGCGTCTGCCAATTCCGCCATCCCCGCGTCGATTACTTTACTAGTATATCAACTTTGAAAAAAATTGTCAAGACTTTTTTCAGATTTTTTTCATCTTGAAATGTATTATTCTGTAATTTCAAGCAAATTTTCATCAACCAATTTCGCACCAAGTGTATTCTTGAAATGTCCAAGTGCAAAGGCATGATTTTCAGGCCAAATGGATGCAACTGCTGGTTTGACCACTTCTATTTGATAACCAAGATTATAAGCATCAATGGCTGTATGCAAGACACAGATATCTGTAAGAACTCCTGTCAAAATGACTGTATCAACTCTACGTTCTCTGAGACGAATATCCAAATCTGTTCCAGAAAAAGCCGAATAGTGACGTTTATCCATCCAGAAAACACGACTATCATCAGCATATTCCTGATAGAATTCGGCTAGTTTGCCATACAAGTTTCGTCCACTAGTCCCAATCAGATTATGAGGGGGAAAAAGTTTACTTTCTGGATGAAAGACATCATTTTCTTCATGGGCATCGATTGTAAAAAAGATATAATCTCCACGTTCAAAAGCCTTTTGGGTCACCCCATATATATCATCAGATATTGCTTGAGCTGGAGCGCCCGCAGTCAGTTTCCCATGATCCGCTACAAAATCTTCTGTATAGTCAATAGAAATTAGTGCCTTAGCCATTAATAGTCCCTCTTTTTCACTTCTTCAAAAATATCTGGAATGAGAACTTTGAGATAGGTTCCTTTCATACCAAGAGAACGACTCTCAATAATCCCTGCCGATTCGAGTTTACGAAGGGCATTAACAATTACAGAACGAGTGATACCGATACGGTCTGCAATGACTGAAGCTGTTAATTGACCTTCATTACCATTTAATTCAGCTAGAATAGCCGATACTGCTCTAAGTTCAGAGTATGAAAGGGTATTAACAGCCATAGTTACAGCCGTACGACGACGAATATTTTTCTCATCTTCCTCACGTTGGAAGTTCAAGAGTTGAATTCCTACTACTGTACTGGCAATCTCAACCAGAATCAAATCATCTTCTTCAAACTTTTTATCGTTACGCCATATTATCAATGAACCCAAGCGAATACCAGAGACATGGATTGGAGCAATCGTTGTCAAACCATCTGGGAAATCAGAACGACTCTCAGTTGGGAAAATTGTCAAATCATGCTCTACTGGAAGATTGGCCTCCGTATCGTAGATCATGTTCGCACCTTGCACATAATCTTCTGGGAAAGTCTTTGATTGGAAGAATTGCTCTACTCGGTCATTATTAGTTTTGTAGCGCATAAAGTAGCCCAACAAACGACCCTTACTATTCACAATACAAGCGTTACAGTCAATAATATCAGCCAATTGACGTGTAATTGCATTGTATGGTAGGTCATCTTGAAGCTTTTCTTCCGCACGCTTCAGGATAGACGTAATTTTTCTTGTTTTTTCTAATAAATGTGCCATTTTTTACCTCGCATATAATCGCTTTCATTATATCATAAAAATTCTGACTTTTTCAACAATTATCTGAAAATTGTTTATTGAATTGCAATTCAAGTGTATTCGAAAATTTTTTTCCTATTTTTTTATAATTTTCTTATTGACAGCTTCCTGATTTTTTTGATAGAATAATATTACAAGATAACAAATTTATAAATACAAACTTCTCGTATTAATTTTCATATGACTCTCGGTCTCCTTATATATAAAAGCGATCCACCTCAGTGAACCGCTTTTTTTGTTATTTATCTCCTTTGTTACGAATAACAAAGCCTGTTTTCTTCTCGCTTGAAGTATTGCGTGGTTTTTTAGTATCCTTACGGTAACGCTTCTCTTTATCAAAGCGATCCTTTGAACGTCCACCTTTACGATAGTCATCACGACGTCCATTGCCACGGCGATCACGGTCTCGACGGTCATCCCCACGACGGCCTCCTCGACCACCCTTGCCTTTGCCACCGAAGCCACCACCAGATGGTTTAAATGGTAAAGGTTTTTCACGTGCAATCTCAACCTCAGGAAGACTGTCTGGGTCTTGAACAGTTAGACTGAGAATATACATGGCCAATTCTTCTGGGCTGAATTCTGAGGCCAATTGACGAGCATCCTTCCAAACTTCTCAAAGTTGCTACGAATCTCCTCATTCGCAAAATCACGTTCAATTTTCTTAAGAGCTACTTGCTTCTTAGCTTGGAAGGCTTCTTCTGCACTTGCAGGTTTAAGACCTTTCATGCGTTTCTTAGTCAAGTTCTCAATGATTTGGAGATAACCCATTTCATTAGGTGAAACGAAGGTAATAGACTGACCTGACTTACCTGCACGTCCTGTACGACCAATACGGTGAACATAACTCTCAGGGTCTTGTGGGATATCGTAGTTGTAGACATGAGTCACACCTGAAATATCCAAACCACGAGCAGCCACGTCTGTTGCAACGAGGACATCAAGATTGCCATTTTTAAAATCACGAAGGACACGAAGACGTTTGTTTTGGTCCAAATCTCCATGAATACCCTCTGCACGGAAACCACGAATCTTCAGCCCACGAGTCAACTCGTCCACACGACGTTTGGTACGACCGAAGACAATAGACAACTCAGGTTGATCAACATCCATGAGACGAGTCATGGTGTCAAATTTTTCTTGTTCCTTAACTCGGATATAGTACTGGTCTACTAATTCTGTTGTTAATTCTTTGGCAGCAATCTTCACATGCTCAGGTTCTTTCATGAACTGAACACCAATACGTTTGATAGCATCTGGCATAGTCGCTGAAAAGAGCAAGGTTTGACGATTTTCCGGTACACGAGAGATGATATCTTCAATATCTTCAAGGAATCCCATGTTCAGCATTTCATCTGCTTCGTCTAAGATCAAGGTTTCAATATCATGTAATTTCAAAGCCTTGCGTTTAATCAAGTCAAGAAGTCGTCCTGGTGTTCCTACTACGATATGAGCCCCTGATTTAAGAGCCTTGATTTGTTTTTCAATACTTGAACCACCATAGACTGAACGGACTTTCACACCTTTACTACGGCCAAAGCGGAAGAGTTCTTCCTGACTTTGAACAGCCAGTTCACGAGTTGGGGCAATTACTAAAGCTTGGATAGTTGCTTCTTCTGTACGAATTTTTTCAAGAGTTGGCAAGCCAAAGGCTGCAGTTTTCCCTGTACCAGTCTGTGCTTGACCGATAACATCTTTTCCCTCAAGAGCCAAAGGAATAGTTTGCTCTTGGATAGGACTTGCTTCTACAAATCCTGCTTTTTCAATTTCTGCTAACAAATCAGCAGAAAGATTAAATTCATTAAATTTCACGTTATTCTTCTTTCTAAAGATGGTGCGAAGCCATCCTATAGCGCTTAGTTTATACTTTTCTTGTCATGACGTACTTTCAGTTTTTATGAAAGACCGTGTTGCTTCTTTTCCACTAAAGAAAAGTACTGCTTTCTTTGCAACTTATCTAGTATAACACAAGAGAGGGCCAAAAGATAGTCTAACCACTTGATTAAATCATGTAAACGATTTTTCTATTTTTTGAACTTGATTCTCAAAAGCTTTCGTGAGACTAATTTAGTCCAATATTTTTTTCCGTAGCAGAATTGTGAAAAAAATTTTTTTTCTTGTGCTAGAATGAAAATCAAACAGGAGGATTTAAAAAAATGTTAACATACGATTTAATTGTAATAGGATTTGGTAAGGCGGTAAGACGCTTGCTGGGAAACTAGCTTCAGCTGGTAAAAAAGTTGCCCTTATCGAACGCAACAAAGCAATGTACGGTGGAACTTGTATCAACATCGGTTGTATCCCAACTAAAACCTTGTTAGTCGCTGCAGAAAAAGACTTGTCATTTGACGAGGTTATGGCTACAAAAAATACAGTTACTACACGTCTCAATGGTAAAAACTATGCTACTATTGCTGGTACAGGCGTTGATATCATTGATGCTGAAGCACACTTTGTTTCTAATAAAGTCATCGAAATTCAAGCTGGTGATGAAAAACAAGAACTAACAGCTGAAACTATCGTCATCAACACTGGTGCTGTTTCAAATGTATTACCAATCCCAGGTCTTGCTACAAGTAAGAACGTCTTTGACTCAACAGGTATCCAAAACTTGGACAAATTGCCAGAAAAACTTGGTGTACTTGGTGGAGGAAATATCGGCCTTGAATTTGCAGTCTCTACAACAAACTTGGAAGTAAGGTAACAGTCCTAGATGCTTTGGATACTTTCCTACCACGCGCAGAACCTTCTATCGCTGCTCTTGCCAAACAATACTTGGAAGAAGATGGAATTGAACTCCTTCAAAATATCCATACTACAGAAATCAAAAACGACGGTGACCAAGTGCTTGTCGTGACTGAGAATGAAACATACCGTTTCGACGCGCTTCTCTACGCAACTGGTCGTAAGCCAAATGTAGAACCACTTCAACTTGAAAATACAGATATTGAACTAACTGAACGTGGCGCTATCAAAGTCGACAAACACTGCCAAACAAACGTTCCAGGTGTCTTTGCAGTTGGTGATGTTAATGGTGGACTTCAATTTACCTACATTTCACTCGATGACTTCCGTGTTGTCTACAGCTATCTTGCTGGTGATGGTAGCTACACACTTGAGGACCGTCTCAATGTACCAAACACCATGTTTATCACACCTGCACTTTCACAAGTTGGTTTGACTGAAAGCCAAGCTGCTGATTTGAAGATTCCATACGCTGTTAAGGAAATCCCTGTTGCAGCTATGCCTCGTGGACATGTAAATGGTGACCTTCGTGGTGCTTTCAAAGCCGTTGTCAACACTGAAACAAAAGAAATTCTCGGGGCAACTATTTTCTCAGAAGGTTCACAAGAAATCATCAACATCATCACTGTTGCTATGGACAACAAGATTCCATACACTTACTTCACAAAACAAATCTTCACTCACCCAACCTTGGCTGAAAACTTGAATGACTTGTTTGCGATTTAACCTAAGATACACTTATGAAAAAACAACCTCCCTAGGGTTGTTTTTTTATCCAAAATCTCAAATCTATCTTTTCTGGCTTTTATGATATAATAGAAACATGAAATTAAAAACTACTTTGGGCCTTCTGGCTGGACGTTCTTCTCATTTTATCTTGAGTCGTCTTGGACGTGGAAGTACGCTCCCTGGAAAACTTGCCCTTCAATTTGATAAAGATATTTTACAGCATTTAGCGAAGAACTATGAGATTGTTGTAGTAACTGGTACCAACGGAAAAACCTTGACGACCGCTCTCACTGTCGGAATCCTAAAGAAAATTTATGGTCAAGTTCTGACCAATCCAAGTGGTGCCAACATGATCACAGGGATTACGACAACTTTCTTGACTGCAAAATCTTCAAAAACTGGAAAAAATATTGCAGTACTTGAAATCGATGAAGCTAGTCTCTCACGTATCTGTGACTACATCCAGCCTAGTCTTTTCGTCATCACCAATATCTTCCGCGATCAGATGGACCGCTACGGTGAGATTTATACGACCTACAACATGATTTTGGACGCTATTCGAAAAGTTCCTACTGCTACTGTTCTGCTGAACGGTGATAGTCCGCTTTTCTACAAACCTGCAATTCCGAATCCTGTTCAATATTTTGGTTTTGATTTGAAAAAAGGTCCAGCAAAGCTTGCTCACTACAATACAGAAGGGATTCTCTGCCCTGACTGTCAAAGTATTTGAAATATGAGCTCAACACTTATGCCAACTTGGGAGCTTATATCTGTGAAAACTGTGGATGTAAACGTCCTGACATAGACTACCGTCTGACAGAATTGGTTGAGCTGACCAACAATCGTTCCCGATTTGTTATCGACGGCCAAGAATACGGTATTCAAATCGGTGGACTCTACAACATCTACAATGCTCTCGCAGCAGTCGCTATTGCTCGTTACCTTGGAGCTGATTCTCAACTGATTAAACAAGGATTTGACAAGAGTCGTGCTGTTTTTGGGCGCCAAGAAACCTTCCAAATCGGTGACAAGGAATGTACACTGGTTCTCATCAAAAATCCTGTCGGTGCGACACAAGCTATTGAAATGATTAAGCTAGCTCCTTATCCGTTTAGTCTATCTGTTCTCCTCAATGCCAACTATGCAGACGGAATTGATACCAGCTGGATTTGGGATGCTGATTTTGAACAAATTACTGACATGGATATTCCAGAAATCAACGCCGGTGGCGTTCGTCATTCTGAAATTGCTCGTCGTCTTCGAGTGACTGGCTACCCAGCTGATAAAATCACTGAAACAAGCAGTCTGGAACAAGTTCTTAAAACGATTGAAGCCCAAGACTGCAAACATGCTTATATCCTTGCGACTTATACTGCTATGCTGGAATTCCGAGAATTACTAGCCAATCGTCAGCTTGTTAGAAAGGAGATGAACTAATGGTTTATACTTCACTTTCCTCAAAAGACGGCAACTATCCTTACCAGCTAAATATCGCCCACCTCTATGGTAACCTCATGAACACATACGGAGATAATGGGAATATCCTCATGCTCAAGTACGTAGCTGAAAAGCTTGGTGCCCATGTAACAGTTGACATCGTTTCACTTCATGATGATTTCGATGAAAATCATTACGATATCGCCTTTTTCGGTGGTGGCCAAGACTTTGAACAAAGTATCATTGCTGGTGATTTGCCTGCTAAAAAAGAAAACATCGATAACTTTATCCAAAATGATGGTGTCGTCCTTGCTATCTGTGGTGGCTTCCAGCTATTAGGCCAATACTATATTGAAGCTTCCGGAAGACGCATTGAAGGCTTGGGTGTCATGGGACATTACACACTCAACCAAACCAACAACCGCTTTATCGGTGACATTAAAATTCATAATGAAGAGTTTAATGAAACCTACTATGGCTTTGAAAATCACCAAGGCCGTACCTTCCTCTCAGACGACCAAAAACCATTGGGGCAGGTTGTTTACGGAAATGGAAACAACGAAGAAAAGGTCGGTGAAGGTGTTCACTATAAAAATGTTTTCGGTTCTTATTTCCACGGGCCTATCTTATCTCGTAATGCAAACCTAGCCTATCGCTTGGTCACTACTGCCCTTAAGAAAAAATATGGTCAGGACATCGACCTTCCAGCTTATGAGGACATTCTTAGCCAAGAAGTTGCTGAAGAATACAGCGATGTTAAAAGCAAGGCAGACTTCAATTAATATTTAGATTCCAACATGCTATTAGCTGTTGGAATTTTTTTAGGTTCTTTTCCCCTTCTCCCTTGCATTTTCTACTAATTTTTGCAAAAATAGAGGGGTAGAAAGAAGGTAGTATATGTCTAAATTACAACAAATCCTAACATATCTTGAATCAGAAAAGCTAGATGTCGCTGTCGTATCTGACCCCGTCACTATCAATTATCTCACTGGCTTTTACAGTGATCCCCACGAACGTCAAATGTTCCTTTTTGTCCTTGCAGATCAGGAACCGCTTCTCTTCGTTCCAGCCCTTGAGGTTGAGCGTGCAACTAGCACTGTCTCTTTCCCAGTAGTTGGCTACGTGGACTCTGAAAATCCTTGGAAGAAAATCCAAAATGCTCTTCCACAGCTTGATTTCAAACGTGTAGCAGTTGAGTTTGACAATCTCATCTTGACTAAATACCACGGTTTGAAAACTGTCTTTGAAAGTGCTGAGTTTGATAACTTGACTCCATTGATCCAACGCATGCGCTTGATCAAATCAGCAGACGAAGTGCAAAAGATGATGGTTGCAGGTGTCTATGCTGATAAGTCTGTCAAAGTTGGTTTTGACAATATCTCTCTTGATAATACGGAAACTGATATCATTGCGCAAATCGATTTTGCTATGAAACGTGAAGGCTATGAAATGAGCTTTGATACCATGGTCTTGACTGGTGATAATGCTGCAAATCCACATGGTATTCCTGGAGCTAACAAGGTTGAAAACAATGCCCTTCTCCTCTTTGACCTCGGTGTGATGGTGAATGGTTATGCATCAGATATGACTCGTACAGTTGCTGTCGGTAAACCTGACCAATTCAAGAAAGATATTTACAACTTAACTCTTGAGGCTCAACAAGCTGCCCTTGACTTTATCAAACCTGGTGTGACAGCTCATGAGGTTGACCGCGCAGCTCGTGAGGTTATCGAAAAAGCTGGCTACGGTGAGTACTTCAACCACCGTCTCGGGCACGGTATCGGTATGGATGTCCACGAATTCCCTTCAATCATGGAAGGAAACGACATGGTTATTGAAGAGGGTATGTGCTTCTCTGTTGAACCTGGTATCTACATCCCTGGTAAAGTCGGAGTTCGTATCGAAGACTGTGGTGTTGTGACCAAAGATGGCTTTTGACCTCTTTACAAGTACCAGCAAAGATTTGCTTTATTTTTGATTAAAATCAATCTATTAAAAATAAGATGGAAAAAGTGAGACTTTTTCCATCTTATTTTTGATTTGATAATAAATTTTATCAGCTATATAACCTTTTCGTTCAACTGCATTTGGAATCGTCTTCCAAAAAGTCATACCCGCCTTTTCCATAACACGACCAGATGCTGGGTTTAGACTTACATAGCAAGCATCAACTTGTTCAAACCCAATCTCATCTAGACTGTATGATAAAACTGCCTTCAAGGCTTCTGTCATGAGTCCACGCCCCCAGTAGTCCATACCTAAGATATAGCCGATTTCACAGCTAGAGTTAGTTTCATCTACACTAACAAGACTAATATCTCCAATGACATGGTCTGGATTTTCTTTGAGACAAATAGCCCATTTGTAATAATATAGTTCGTCATAGGATTTAACCCAATTGCCAATAGAGTTTCGAGTCTGTTCGACATTCAGGTGTGGATTCCAAGTCACATATGTTAGATTTTCTGAGCGTGAAGCCCAATTATCAAACATTGCTTGAGCATCATCTTCTACAAATCTCCTCAGTATCAAACGTCCTGTATCAATAGTTTGTGTACCTAGTGCTTTCATAATGGTAACTCTCTTTCTATTTTATGGATGGGGTTCAAACTTACATTGACCTGTCTCACTCTCCTAATTCAAGTTATAAAGTGAAAAAAGTCCCCCGGACTTTCCTCGCTTTTCTATTTTCAGGCTCGGGCTAAAAAAGTCCCCCGGACTTTTTTACTCCCAAAACTTATCAAACACTGTGATTGGTAGGTGGCGTTTGTGTTGGCCTTTGTACCACCATTTTTCAATGGTTGCTTGGGCTTCTGGGCTTACTTGTTTCCTTCGAGGTAATCATCAATTTCATTGTAAGTGACTCCCAAGGCTACTTCGTCTGCAATGCCTGGTTTTTCTTCTTCCAAATCTGCTGTTGGAACTTTTTCATAGAGGGCTGGATCAGCTCCAAGCTCTTTCAAAAGTTGTTTTCCTTGGCGTTTATTGAGGCGATAAAGTGGGAGAATATCTGCACCACCATCACCAAACTTGGTAAAGAAACCTGTGATATTTTCCGCAGCATGGTCTGTCCCGATAACAGCTCCGCTATGAGCACCTGCAAGGGCATATTGGGCAATCATACGACTACGAGCCTTTATATTTCCCTTGTTGAAATCGGAAACTGCACTTCCTGTTGCTTCAACAGCTGTGGCCATAGCATCAGCAGATTCCTTGATATTCACTACCAGACTGACATCTGGCTGGATAAAAGCTAGGGCTTTTTGAGCATCTGCTTCATCAGCTTGCACTCCATAAGGCAAACGAACTGCGATAAATTTATAACTATCATCGCCTGTTTCTGCTCTCATTTCTTCCATAGCTAGTTGAGCCAAGCGTCCTGCCAAGGTCGAGTCTTGACCTCCAGAAATGCCCAATACAAAAGTTTTTAAGAAGGTATGCTTCTTTAAATATCGTTTTAAAAAGTCAATGGAACGACGGATTTCTTCTTGGGCATCAATGACTGGTTTAACACCTAGTTGTTGGATAATGGTCTCTTGCAAACTCATTCTTCTTCTCCTTCGCCTAGAGCTTCCTTACGCATCTTATCAATCAAGTCCATCTTGTCTTGCCATACATCACGAGCCAAATCCACAGGATAATGTTGTGGATTGAGTACACGTTTGTATTCGTCCCAGAGCTTGTCAAATTCCTTACGAGCATAGGCTTGAATTTCAGGCAGACTTGGTAAGTCATAAACCAGCTTACCTTCCTTGAAAATGTCTACCAAGAGAGGAACAGCATCAAAATTACGAACAGTTTTCTTGATGTATGTATAAGTTGGATGGAACATCTTGATTTCAGTCATACTAGCAACATCTACACCGTCATAGGTAATGTAGTCACCTTCAGACTTGCCTTTTTCACGACTGGTGATGCGCCAAACTTGCTTCTTACCTGGAGTTGAAACTTTTTCAGCATTACTAGAGAGTTTGATGGTGTTACGCATCTGACCATCTTGATCCTCAATCGCCACAATCTTATAAACTGCTCCAAGTGCAGGTTGATCATAGGCAGTGATTAGTTTAGTCCCAACTCCCCAAACGTCAATCTTAGCCCTCTGCATTTTAAGGTTAAGAATGGTATTTTCATCAAGATCATTGGATGCATAGATCTTAGCATCCGTAAATCCTGCTTCATCCAGTTGTTGACGAACTTTTTTAGAGATATAGGCCATATCTCCAGAGTCAATGCGGACACCAAGGAAATTAATCTTGTCACCAAATTCACGCGCAACCTGAATCGCTGCTGGAACACCGATGCGAAGAGTATCGTATGTATCTACTAGAAAGACACAGTTTTTGTGAGTTGAGGCATAAGCCTTGAAAGCCTGATAATCATTGCCATAGACTTGTACCAAGGCATGTGCATGAGTACCTAATACCGGAATACCAAAGAGCTTACCTGCGCGTACATTACTAGTTCCATTGGCACCACCAATAACAGCCGCACGAGTCCCCCAGATAGCCGCATCCATTTCTTGCGCACGACGTGTACCGAACTCCATCAAAGGCTCATCTTCAATGACCGAGCGAATACGAGCAGCCTTGGTCGCAATCAAGGTTTGAAAATTAACAATATTTAAAAGAGCTGTTTCAACCAATTGACACTGCGCCAAAGGTCCCTCCACTTGAACGATTGGTTCATTAGCAAAGACCAAATCCCCTTCTTGAGCAGAACGTACAGTCAATTCCATCTTGAGATTACGGAGATATTCTAAAAATGCACCATGGTAACCAAGTGATTCTAGATAATCAATATCACTGTCTGAGAAGCGTAAGTTTTCTAGGTATTTTACTATTCTCTCTAACCCTGCAAAAATAGCATAGCCGTTATTAAAAGGTTGTTGGCGGAAATAAACCTCAAAAACAGCTTTCTTATTATGAATGCCTTGGTCAAAGTAGACCTGCATCATGTTAATCTGATACAAATCTGTGTGCAATGTTAAACTGTCATCTGGGTACATATACTGTCCTTCTTCCTTATTTGTAAAAAGAAGAAAATAGTTCTTCTTTTCTCATAAATTAGTACTATTATAACACATTTTCTCGATATTGATAAAAAGCTAACAAGCTATTCCATGATCCCGAGCTCATCCATATCTTTTTCATACTTCTTCTGAGCCCATTCACCATAACTTTTCAAACCTAAGTTTCCAATAAATACCCAAGGAAGATAAAGGAGATATGTAAAGATCCAAGCAGAAAGGTATTTGAAGTTCAATGGATTATGCTGATAAATTTCGATATTGAACTGGTAGTTTTGTAGCATCAAGGTAGCTGTAATCACTAAAGTTAATAACAGGCATCCTAAAATTGTAAAATGAAAACGACTATAGTAGGTCACACCTAGACTTCGAGCACGGTTGAAAAAGTAAAAAGTCCCTATGATAATAATAACGAGAAGCATACTGGGATTAAAAAGGCTAGGTGCTAACACTGATATGATATAAGCTAGAAATAACAATCCGATAGAGATATGAAAACTCTCTGCACCAGCTTTATGAAGTTGTTGCTCTTCTCTTTCATCTAATAATTGATAATAATAAAGTCTATTTTTCATCTTCTTCCTCCCAAAATAATTGATCTAGAGTTTTCCCTAGGCATCTGCAAATGGATTGGCAAAGTGAAAGCGAAGGATTGTACTTTCCAGCTTCTATCAAGCCGATAGTCTGCCTAGTAACACCCTACAGCTTCTGCCAAAGTCACCTTGTGTCATATCTCGCTCCACTCGAGCTAGTTTTTAATTTTAAATTCTTAGCCACTTGTAACCTCCTCCTTAATTTTAAAAAGTCGCGCTTCTTTTTTTTAACTTTATTATATCATATAATTTACATTATGCAATATATATCTGTCATTTTAGTGCGATTTTTTTAATAAAAAAACTCTCTATCAGCTAAATGATAGAGAGTTTTCTGCTTATTCAAATTTTTTCAAAATATCTACAACGTCACTTCTCTGTTTGACTTGGTAGGCTTTGATTCCTAGGCTTTCAGCCATGTTAGTATTTTCTTTTACATCATCCAGAAAAATACAGTTGTCAGGGCTCAACTCGTATTTACGGAGGATTTCTTCAAACATTTTTCGATCAGGTTTGATAGCCTTGATATCACAAGAAAGAATAAACCCATCTAAAATCTTTTCTAGAGGTGCTAGTTGGTCTTTCAATAATTCGTAAAAAACAGGCGAGGTATTGGACAAGACAAAAATACGATGGCCATTTTCCTTTAAACGTGCAAGCAGCGGAAAGACTTCTCTGTAAATATCGATATAGGTTGGCCAATTCCAAATCACTTCTTCAACCTTTTTCTGATAGCAATCCCCTAACAGAGAAAGAACCTCATCAACCAATTCTTCACGAGTCAAGGTTCCCAGGTCCAATCGTTCCCATAAACCTGACTGGAAAATCGCCTTGTCTAATATCAGATAATCTTTTTCTGTTTTAGCCACAGCTTTCAAAATCTTATCCTTGTTCCATTCCAATAGAACATTACCCATATCTAGTATGATATCCATTACCCTACCTCCATCATTATGCGACTAATCACTTTGTTTCATTCCCAATTTCAATTTACAAATCTTTTTGATAATAGTGTCTTTGTCCAGTGCAGGGATAATCCTTCAATGTAAAAACTTCCTTATAGCCATGCTTTTGATAAAAGGTTGGTGCTTGAAACTGATAAGTATTTACAAAAGCAAAGCAACAATTTCTCTTCTTAGCTTCACTTTCTGACCGCTGCAATAGTTGGGAGCCAATTCCTTGTCCTCGCAAGTCTTCTTTCACAAATAAATACTCGATTTCTAGCCAATTTCCGAAAGTCTCTGCTACTAAACCAGCCAGGACTTCACCGCTATCATCTTCAACATAAAGGTTAAGTGGCTCACTTTCAGCTGTTTCCCTTTTAGAACGATTATAAGAGCGAATCAAATTCCCTATTTCTTGTGCTTTCTGAGACTCTGTATTCTCCAATCTAATGTGCATCCAAACCTCCTCGAAGACAACTAACGCCTTGATTATATTCCTATTTTAAAGAACTGTCAAACTAAAAAAACTCACCAACCTAAGTTGATGAGCTTCTGACTTATTTTCTAAATTTCCATTGGCTGTAAATACCAAAAGCGATAATCCAGATAGCTGAACCTCTAGCTCCCATTACAGTTGACTCTTGTAAGAAGAGTGTACCAAATACAAAGATAAAGAAGAGCATGGTCAGAGGATTTAACAAACGATATTGAGGCATGAGATAACCATCTGCCATAAAGTCTTTAGACTTACGATACTTGAGATGGGCTACCATGATCAAGATGTAGATGGCGATATAAACACCTGATGAAGAAGCTGTAATCAAAGCAAAGGCATCTGATACGCCAGGAAGTACATTGATGAAGGCTGCAAAAACCAATCAATACTGCAGAAGCAATGATAGCATTCTGAGGAACGTTATGGCGTGAAAGTGTATCTGCCTTAATAGCTTTTAAGAAACGATTTGGCGAATCATGGGCAATTTGGTACAAGTGACGACCTGTTGAGTAAAGAGTTGAATTCAAGGCTGACGCAGCGGAAGTCAAGACAACAAAGTTAATCAAGGCCGCCGCCCACTTAAGACCAACAAGTTCAAATACCGTTACAAATGGTGAATCCGATGCAGAAAGCTCACGCCAAGGAATAATAGACATAATAGCTAAGAGAGCTCCACCGTAGAAAAAGATAATTCGCAAAGGAATTTCCTTAACAGCCTTAGGCAATACTTTTCGAGGATCCTTGGTTTCAGATGTTGTAACACCGATAAACTCAATCATCAAGTAAGCAAAGAAAACCATTTGAAAGGCCATGACAAAGTTCATCCCTCCATTTGGGAAAAGGGAGAATTGATCACTGATATTTGCAAGGCTTGCTGAACCATAAGGAGTTTCAAAGCCGGTCAAAACCATAAAAATACCTGTCGCAATCATGGCCAGAATGGCCACAATTTTAATCATAGCAAACCAAAATTCTACCTCACCAAAGATTTTAACGGCAATCAGATTGACTAGTCCTAAAATTGTTAGAAAGACAACCTGAATCAACCAAGATGGCCAAGATGGAAACCAAAACTGAACATAGTGAGCAATAGCTGTAATCTCAGCCATACCGATAAAGACTACTGATAACCAATAAGACCAAACCGAAAAATAGCCCCATCCCTTACCTAGATAACGAGTAATAAAATTGATAAAGGTGTGTTGCTCTGGGTCTTGGTACAACATTTCCCCGATAGCACGCATCATGAGATACATGAAGCCACCTGTAATCATATAGACCAAGACAATCGAAGGTCCAGTTAAACTGATAGACCGACCAGCTCCAAGAAATAATCCCGTACCAATCGTTCCGGCAATGGCCATAACCTGAACATGGCGATTGGTTAAGCCACGCTCCATTTTACTTTTCTTTTTGTGCTTTTTTTCTAAATTCATATAGTCTCCTTAATTTTTAGAATTAAGAAAAGGAGTGATAGGAAACGCTTTCCCTAAATCTACTCCTCCTTTTTTATCCTATTAAACGGTTTTTTCAACTTTTAAGATTTTAACATCATAGCTTCCAGCAGGTGTTTCGATTGTAACAACATCACCCTTTTTCTTACCAATCAATGCTTGACCAATTGGGCTTTCATTTGATACTTTTCCTGCAAAAGCATCTGCTCCAGCTGAACCAACGATAATGTATACTTCCTTTTTCGTCTTCGCCAACCTCTTGGATTGTTACAGTTTTTCCGATAGCAACCTCATTTTTTGCGACAGCATCGCTGTTAACGATTTCTGCATAACGAATCTTAGTCTCTAGACTTGAGATTTGTCCCTCAACGAAGGCTTGCTCATCCTTAGTCGCTTCATACTCACTGTTCTCTGACAAATCACCGTATGAACGTGCAATTTTTAATACGTTCTACAACTTCTGGACGACGTACTAGTTTCAATTCTTCTAATTCTTTTTCGAGTTTTTTTCCTTTTCTTCCAAAGTCATTGGATAAGTTTTTTTCTACCATTTTTTTCTCAACTTTCTTTTGATTGAATTAATAAATATATGCTTTTTAAAAGCAAAAATTATGTGGAAAAACCACATAATTTTTAGTTTGTGCTATTTGATTGGTTTAATTTACTTTTTGATATGTTCTTGAACATTACGATCATGTTCTTCTAGTGTTGTTGCATAGTAAACTTTACCATCTTGAACATTGGCCACAAAGTAGAGATAATCACTCTTTGTTTGATTGATACTTGATTCGATAGCATCCAAGCTTGGGCTATCAACTGGTCCAGGCATTAGACCTACTTTTGTATAGACATTGTATGGTGAATCAATAGATGTATCAATGGCTGCATCATCAGCAAGACTGATTTTTTGACCAAGTTTTCCTTCTGCGTATAGGATAGCTATATTACTTTGAAGTGGCATACCGAGGTTTAAGCGGTTATAGAAGATTCCAGCAATCAGCTTACGATCTTCTGTTTTTGCTCCTTCTTTCTCAACAAGTGATGCAATTGTTAAGAGCTCATTTACGGTTAAGTTCTTTTCTTTGATAGCAGCATAGTGTGAAGAAAGGTTCTTGTCCATAGTCGCAAGCATGTTATCAATTAAGCTTTCAACAGTTGTACTTTCTTTGATAGTGTATGTTGCAGGGAAAAGATATCCTTCTAAACGATAACGGACACCGCTATCTTTTGCTGGTAAGCTTTCAAGTAGGTTTGGATATTTGGCAACCTCTTGAGCAATAAAGGTCTCATCTTGAACCTTAGCTAAGAATGCTTCCGCTGTCATAGGCTCTTTAAATTCACCTTGAAGTTGACCAACAGTCTGAGCAATTTGCCCTAAAGTATAACCTTCAGGGATTGTTAGTTCTGCAAGAGTAACCTCTTGAGGTTCCGGAGTACCACCCTTTTGTAATTCTTTGATAACATCTTCTACACTCATGCTCTTTTGCAAGTTGTAATAACCAGATTTTAATTCAGTGTAATTTTTATACTTGGCATAAAGTGTAAAGACCAAACCGTTCTTAATGATACCAGATTTTTCCAAAACTGAGCCAATTTCTTGAGTATTAGCGCCATCTGGAATCTGAACTGACATATATTGTTTAGAACTTGGATCCACTGGTTGCAAAGCTGATTCAGCATAGCGAAGGCCAAAGAAACCACCAGCACCAAATAGAATCAATAATACCAATATTGTCACTAAAAATCCTTTTAAGCGGGACTTTTTCTTTTTCTTGGCTGGTTTCACAGTCTCTCTCCGACTTCTTATAGGAAGTTCTGCTTCTTCAGTAGCTTCTTGACTTGACAATTCTTCCTTGTGTGACGCAAGGTTTACTGTTTCTTTTTCTGGAACAGTATCAAATGCACGATAAGAAACTGAAACCCTAGTTGGAATTGAATTGTTTTCTTCTTTTTCCGGAATTGATTGAGATGGCTCAGCTACTTCCTCTTGTACTGCTTCTGGAACTTCTTCTTGTACTTCTTCTTGTACTGCTTCTGGAATCTCTTCTTGTACTTCTTCTCTAAGAACTGGACGCTCAGGAACAGTTGGTGCATTATCAATCAATTGATCAATAGCTGCAACTGATTTTGCAATCAACTCCTCTTCCGTAATACTTGGTTCCTTTTTTCTGAAGTTGTTTCAGAAGATTTTGCTAAAGTTGAAAAAAGATCATCCGTTTGTTCGACTTCATTTGCCTCTTTTTTTAGTCGTTCTAAATCTCGCAAAATTTGCTCTTTAAAACTTAACTTTTCTTCATTTGAATTTTCGCTCAAAGGTATTTACCTCCTTGTTGATAATCCTTAATATTATATCTTAAAAAAACTAAAGAAAAGCAACCTTAGAAGCTTTTCTACTCACTAATTCTTGTTTTCCCAGACCATATCATACCATTCTTCTCCCGCAAATTGGGACTTAGACTTTCCTTCATTGACAAAACCATGCTTCTCATAGTATTCAATAAGATAGTCATGACAGGTTAGATTGATACCCTCTCGTTCATGCTTAAGAGCCACTTCTTTCAATGCGGTCAGTAGTTTTTTCCCCAGCCCTAGAGATTGAGCTTTTTTTGCTATAGAAAGACAAGTCACAGAAATATATCCGCCTTTTTGATGACTATGGTCTTTTATTTCTTCAGTAAAGGACTGATCTTGTAAATAACGATGAGGGACTACCGGACCTTCGATATAACCGAGTATTTCTCCTTCTTTTTCAGCCACTAGGAAGCTAGTTTTAATCTCTTTTAAGTGAGCTTCAAAAACAGACCGAGGTATGGCTTCTTCAATTGAGAAATTCTCTAATTCAATCTCTAAAATACGGTCTAAATCACTCAGTCTAGCTTTTCGAATAATCATAATTCCTCCTGATAAAAGGGATTCTTCCAACACATGAGAAAATTAACTTCATTGCCGACTCCCAGGTCTACTATTCCTTGCTCTATAAATTCATTCATCTCAAAAAAAGACAGTAATTCATCCTTACATAGAAGATAAATACCGGGGCTATTTTGTTGAAGAGCAACTTGTTTCAAGGATGCAAGCAACAAGGTTCCAAATCCTTGCCCCTGATAATTCGGATGAACAAATAAACCATCAATCACAAGACTTCTATTACTAATAGCTTCTCCATCTGCCATCTCTACTATCCATCTACTTACTGAAGATGTAGCAAAATCTGTCGCTGAAATATAAGCGACTACCTGATCATCCAAACTAGCTAAGAGAAACGTATCCGCATGTTTGCGGATACGTTCTTCTATTATTTCTCGAGTTATTTCATCTTGGGAAGTCTGAGCACTCTCTTGTATCAAACAAATGTGTTCGATATCTGAAACCTGAGCATCCCTGATATTAATTGGAAATTCCATAATTTTCCTTACTGAACATTGCTTGTCAAATTAGACAAGAGACGCTCGAATGAGTATTCATACGTTTGAATATCGCCTGCTCCCATAAAGACATAGACAGCATTGTCATGGTCTAGGAGAGGAGACACATTTTCAACAGTGATAACTTGATGTTTTTTATCAATCTTAGCCGCTAAATCCTCAACCTTAACATCACCATGGTCAACTTCACGAGCAGAACCATAGATTTGTGCTAAGTAAACTGCATCAGCCTGGTTCAAAGCTTGTGCAAAATCATCCAACAAAGCAATTGTACGAGTAAAGGTATGCGGTTGGAAAATAGCAACGATTTCCTTGCTTGGGTATTTTTGACGTGCAGCATCTAGAGTCGCTACGATTTCAGTTGGATGGTGAGCAAAATCATCGATGATAACAGTGTCATTGACAATCTTTTCTGTAAAGCGACGTTTCACTCCCCCAAAAGTCTTCAAGTGTTCACGCACTAAATTCAAGTCAAAACCAGCAGTATAAAGCAAACCAATTACTGCTGTTGCATTCATGATATTGTGGCGACCAAAAGTTGGAATGTGGAATTGACCCAATTCTTTACCACGGAAGTGAACTGTGAAAGTTGAACCTGTCGTAGAACGTAGGAGTTCGCTAGCTACAAAGTCATTGCCCTCTGCTTCAAATCCGTAATAGTAGATTGGAGCATTAGCCGTAATCTTACGCAACTCTGGATCTTCGCCATAGACAAACAAACCTTTGGTGATTTGTTTAGCATAATCATTGAAGGCGTTAAAGACATCCTCTAAGCTTGTGAAATAGTCAGGATGGTCAAAGTCGATATTAGTAATAATAGAGTACTCTGGGTGATATGGCATAAAATGACGTTCGTACTCGTCTGATTCAAAGACAAAATACTTGGCATTTTCAGAACCACGACCTGTACCATCTCCAATCAAGTAGCTTGTATCAGTGATGTGTGACAAAACGTGTGAAAGCATACCAGTCGTTGAAGTCTTACCATGTGCTCCAGCAACTCCCATGCTGATAAAGTCACGCATAAAGCTACCAAGAAACTCATGATAACGTTTATAGCTTAGACCATTCTTGTCTGCATAAGCAATTTCAACGTTGTTATCTGGACGAAAGGCATTCCCAGCGATAATTTCTAGATCACCCTGAAGATTCTTCTCATCAAAAGGCAAAATTTTAAGCCCTGCTTGCTCTAATCCACGTTGTGTAAAGTAATATTTCTCTACATCAGATCCTTGTACCTTATGCCCCATTTGATGCAACATCAAGGCCAAGGCACTCATCCCTGATCCTTTAATTCCGATAAAATGATAGGTTTTTGCCATCTTTTTCCCCTTTACTCTGTCATATTTGTCAAGTTCAACTCTTGAGCAATTTTACGTTCTTTTTCTGATTGATTTTCTTTTTTGTTATAAATTTGGCTTTTCTTTAGAAAATCATAATTATTCTTTTTAGTCCCAGATGCTGTTCTTTGGTAGTTTGCTGTGTCTGAGGAGCCATTTCAGCCAAAAATATAATGTTTCTGAGTTAGTTTGTCACTAAATTTTGCTAGCTCCCCAGGTTTTTCCTTTTGGAAAGGTGCTGTTGGCTGATTTGCCTGTCTTACTACAGTATTTGAAGGTTTATAACGTTTTGCAAAACTAACATCTTGCGTCAAATACTTTGCTGAACGTTTTCGTTTCAAATCAGCTCTAGCTTCCTCACGAGCAAGTTCAGCGTAAGATTTTTTTCCTTTTGCTCAGTCAGTTTCTCTGGCGCCTTAGTCGGTGACTTTTTTTCAGTAGTAATTGGCGACCATTCCAAGTAGTTTTTATCTTGGTAGTCCCCTTTAATATTACTAATCAAATCCGACTCATCATATAAATTCATAAATGGCATCTCTGTCAGCATGATCTCATCATCTGACACTATTGGAAATCGTTCTTGCTTCATTTTTATTTCCTTTCAATACTCCATTATAGCGTAAAGTCTTGATTTTTCAAGTCCTGACTTGTGAAATTCCTAATATTTCTTGAATTTCAGTAAGTGTCAGACTACCACGAGATTCTGTTCCGTCTAAGACTTCTGAGATCAGATTTTTTTTCTGCTCTTGCAATTCTTGAATCTTCTCTTCGATTGTTCCACGAGTTATTAGGCGATAAACTTCAACAGCTTGTTCTTGTCCCATGCGATGAGCCCTACCAATAGCCTGTGATTCGACTGCTGGATTCCACCATAAGTCGACCAGAATAACTGTGTCAGCACCAGTAAGATTGAGACCAACACCACCAGCTTTTAGAGAAATCAAAAATACATCACGGTCACCTTGATTAAAAGCCTTGGTCATCTCTTGGCGTTCCTGTGAGGGAGTTGAGCCAGTAATCTTAAAGGATGTTAAGCCAAGCTGAGGTAACTCATCTTCGATGCGGTCAAGCATTCCCCTAAATTGAGAGAAGATGAGTACACGATGATTTCCCTCAGCAATTTGACTTAGCAAATCTCGTAAACTATCCAGCTTCCCACTATCTCCCCTGTAATCCTCCATAAATAAGGCAGGAGTATCACAAATCTGGCGAAGGCGCATGAGTCCTGTTAAAATTTCGACACGATTTCGTTGAAATTCTGCAGCTGTCACACGCTCTATACGTTCTTGCATCTGTTGTAGTTGAGCTAGATAGATAGCCTTTTGCTGATCTTCCAGTTCATTTTTATAAACGACTTCTATCAGATCAGGTAACTCTGTAAGGACATCCTCTTTTTTTCGACGCATGACAAATGGTTTGATAAACTGTGCCACTCTCTCAGCCGGTAATTTCATAAAGTCTTTTTTTGCTGGCAAAAGTCCAGGTAAGACTATTTGAAAAATAGACCACAATTCGCCAAGGTTATTTTCAATCGGTGTTCCAGATAGAGCAAAAACTGATGGTACCACAAACTTTCTCAACGTTTTCGCAATTTTAGTCTGGGCATTTTTCATCACCTGAGCTTCATCTAGAAATAGAAAATCAAAAGATAAGTTTTGATAGATTTCACTATCCTGACGGAAAGTAGCATAACTGGTCACATAGACCTGGTGTTTTTCTGCTAAAATAGTCTCGCGATAAGGCTTCAATCCATGCACAACAGCCACATCCAAATTCGGTGCAAATTTTTGAAACTCATCGGCCCAATTATAGATGAGACCCGATGGAGCAAGAATCAAGACACGGCTATTCTCCTGAAGTTGGCTACTCAGAAAGGCAATAGCTTGCAAGGTCTTACCAAGTCCCATATCATCCGCTAAAATCCCACCAAATCCATAATGGTGAAGCATTTGAAGCCATTGAATCCCCTTTTTCTGATAATCTCTGAGATCAGCTTTGATATTCAGAGGTGTTATCGGAAAATCTTCTGGATGCGTCAAATCGTGGGCCAAATGACGAAATTCTTCGGTAAATGTTACTTGGTCCTGATCCTTAAAAAGATGAGAAAGGGTATAAGCCAATGATTTGCGTGCATGGAAAGTATCACTCTCTATCTCTCAATTCCCAAATCATCCAAATCCTGACGAATACGCTTGGTCTCTTCGTCGAAATAATAAACCTGGTTAGTGGAAGAAATATAATAATCTTGCTTTTCAACCAGAGCCTTCATCGCTCGATTAATTTCTTCTTGATCTATATCCTGAAAAATCAAATTGAATTTCTAGAAGACTTCCCTTGGACGAGATGTGGACTTGAGGTTTCTGAACTTGATAAAGATCCTGCAAACTCTCAGAAATCTTTAATTCTCCAAGCACCGCAAAGGCTGGCAAAATTTCCTGAAAGAACGTATGGACTGCATCAGCTTTCAAACTCTGACGCCATGAACGAAAATCTGCTTCAAATCCAGCTGAAAGAGCCAGCTGAAAAATCTTTTTTTCTAATTGAATATCACTCGCAAAAGGGAGGTTCTCTAGTTCATTGCGATTGGTTACTAGGTATTTCTCATACTGAAACTGCATATCCAAACGAATAGAGCCATCCTCTTCTCGTTCCATGTAGAAAGTGGGACGAAAAGATTGGATGTGAAGCGAGTCAGGTGCCTCTACTTTTCCGAGTTCTTTAAACTGGGATAAGGTCGAAGCTAAGAGATCTCGATCACTACTATTAAACTGTAAAATCTTTCTACCACTATGATCTAAAGGAACTTTTCTAAGCGCATCTAATAAACTAGCCTGTTTTTTTGTCAATAGGTAAAAATTGCCTTTAGAGAATAAAACTTGTCCCCCATAAAAGACATTGACCCCTGTTCGTTCGAGGATTTCCATCTCATAATAGTTGGATTTTTCTTCAATTCTAAATGAAAATAAACCTGCTTGGCCATCAAAATCTTGGAAAAGAAGATGATGATAAGTTGTAAGCTGGTGATCAAATTGGAATACATCTAAGCCCATCAGAAGACTGACACCTTGCTCAAAAAGTCTTAGGGGAAATAGAGATGTCGCCCTTGATTTTGGAAAAAAATAGGATTGTCCGTTTTCTCCTCAACCAGTCCTAGCAAGAAATTCAAAACTTCTTGGCTGGCTTTATCAAAATACTCAAGTCTTAATGAGGTCTCGTAATGTTTTCCTATCATGTAAGGTTTGGAAAGCTCTATGACTTTTAAGAAAAGAGGAATATCCCTAATTACATAAAATTTTTCTTGGTTAGAAAGACCAATCCTTAAAGTCCAGATAAGGCGATTGGTCCCTGCTTCCACCTGTCCTTGAGCAGAAAGCTGATAGAGGTCAGACTGACTAGGTGATTGGATAGACTCCAAGAATTTTCCTCCGAAAGTCACTTGCGTCTCAACAGTCTCCTTCTCTTCCTGATTCGTCTCTAGGTTGAGCAAGATTTCTTGACCCAGTTGGTCATTTTTTTAGGTAATATTCCAACGCCGCTAAATGAACACAGAAACCTCTTTTTTTGAAAAAAATCACAGGCACAAAAAAATCAAGTCATCATCTAAGCTATAACGGATTTCTTCTTCCGCTACACGCGCATAGATGCGATGGTCCTGTTCTTTAATGATTTCAATCTGACCAGTTTCGTAGAGTTCTATTCCCTCCATTCGAAGCTTTCCTGGAATCAATTTAGCCATAGTGTCCCCTTTACTTTATCTCTTAATTATACCATATTTTCGCCTATGAAAAATAGCCTTCTAGGAAGACTTTTTCTCCTAAAAAGGCTAGTTTTTTTAAAAGATTTGAAAAAAAGTGGCAATGATTCGTTGGCAAACTTCTTCTAGGACAGATGTCGGCATGGCTACATTGAGACGAGCGTGGAGGGCTCCTTCTTCACCAAAGTCCAAGCCTCTATTCAGGATAACTTTGGCTTCGTTTCGTAAAAGCTTTCTTAACTCTTCATCGCTAATATCATAGGCTGAAAAATCTAGCCAAATGAGATAGGTCCCTTGAGGTTTCATGACTTTAATTTTAGTTTCTTTTGCCAAATACATCCACTACATAATTGATGTGTTTCTCAATCAGTTCTTTGAGTTCTGTCAACCAATCTTCACCATAACGATAAGCAGTTTCTGTTGCTAAGTATCCTAATCCTGAAATCTCATGTTGATTATTCGCAAGCTGGCGTTTTTGGAAAGCCACTCTTAATTTAGGATTCTCGATGATAGCAAAAAGAATTTTTAGTTCCAGCAATGTTAAATGTCTTGGTAGCGCTACTTAAAATGAGTGAAAAATTCTTTGAAGGCTTCATTTACCGTATTGAATGACTGGTGCTTGTTTCCAAATAAAAGCCAAGTCTTGGTGAATCTCATCTGAAA
>BNJV01000573.1_pt1 | contig 136319 bp, 170 predicted proteins | sample 8540591 | NCBI WGS metagenome assembly BNJV01 (sample SAMD00202457, study PRJDB9452) | human saliva metagenome | host: Homo sapiens | reverse complement strand
ACAATCAAAAGCCAAAAAAATTTAATGCCTATGATACGAGAAAAAGCGCTCAGAAACGAATCACTGGAGACAAATAACGCAAAGGACTGCTTGCAGTCGTGCGGCTATTTGTCGAAGTGGACGTCGTTTCTGCTTTTTCGAGTTCGAATACTTAGGATATGAGGCAGAAAGACAGAAGCTAAGAATGATTTCACAGTGTGAAGTCATTCTGCTTTTGTTGAATTTCAAATCATTCACACTGTGAATGATTTCTCGCAAAGTTTATTAGACATTCTTGAATCACGAGTGATGAAAAGAATGTCAATAAACCACTGCGTTGAAGTGGATGCGGATAATTATCGGAAAGGAACACGAAAGCTACGAGCCCGAGTTCAACTACACAGGATGTGAGACAAAAAAGTCAACCACTGCGAAGAACGCTCAGGACTGAACCACACCAGCTCCCCCTTGCCTTTCTCTCTCATCTCCATTACCATAGAACTAACAAGAAAAAGGAGTTTTCCATATGCACAAAAATCGTGTTCGTGGCTATAATAAACGTTTTTATCCCGGTGTGGCCTTAATCGTGGCGGCTATGCTTTGCCTTGTTTTTGCATTAACAAGACTAAACGTTCCATTATTACAACTGCAAAATAAATTTTTTAACCTCAATGACATCGTAAAAAATGAAGATTCCATCTTAAAGGTGAACGGGATCGACAAGCACTCCGTCCAAAACTCGGATTTTGAAAAATGGTCGCTTTATATCGTCTCTTATTTAGAAAAAGATTCTAATGGAAACGAAACGACACAATACATCGGGTTAGAATTAGATGAAGAGACCGCCAAACAATTAATCGATAAGAAAAATACCTTAAGAGATCATCCTGAAAAAGTTGCGGGTACCTTTGTTGAGCCAGAATTACACGATAAGAAAGTGATGGATTATAGCTATCGTACCCAAGATGCGATGAAAAAATACATCAAGTTCCCAATTTCACGTCGTTATCAAAACTATGTATCGATTAAACCAGGAAAGGAAACACAAAAGCTCTTCCTAATCCTCTCCCTTGTCCTCTTCATCCCAGGGCTAGCCCTCGTGTATTTAGCGGAAAAACATCATCAATTTGCGTCATACTACAACAGTTTATTTGCAGGATATAAGAACACAGAAGCGTTAGTGGAAAGTCATCCAGAGTTGAAAGGCAAACGTTTATCCACATTATTAAATAAATCCGATTATATCGATGATACCTTAGGAGTATACATCTATAAAAACTTCTTCTGTTCTACTGTAAAAGGATTAGAGATTTATGATTTAAACAAAACGAAGAGCGTACACCACTTCGAAAAAACATTTTACCCTGAAGAAGGCGGCAGATTCATGAAGTCGTACCTTGTATTTTCAACCAGTGATCCAGATGCTGCGGTTCGCAGTACGAAGATTCAAATTAAAAATATCGGCGAAGAGACCGATGCACATCTACAGCCATTCTTTGACAAATTGCGTCAAGATTTCCCAACGATTGAGATTGAGGCTAAAAAAGAAAGTAAGAGATAAGGAGGGCACTGACCCCCGTAAATGAGAATTAAATAAAAACACCTCCAAGTTGGATTTGGTACAATATTATCAAATACGCATGGAGGTGTCTTTTTATGGTTAAAAATCGTGTTGCTTATTCAGTCGATACTAAAAATAAAGCCGTAGAAATGAAATTACAGGGATATAGTACAAAACAAGTAATGCAGGAGTTAAACATTAAAAACAAAACGCAAGTAGAAACATGGTTTAGATGGTATAAAAATGGAGAAACTCATCGTTTCCACCAACAGGTGGGTAAACAATATTCTTATGAAAAAGGAATGGCTAAACTTTCTGAAATCGATCAATTAAAATTAGAATTACGAAGAAAAGAAGTTGAATTAGAAATATTAAAAAAATACAAGGAATTGGAAAGGAAGTGTCGCCTCAAGCAGTTGTAAAAATTAGTGGAAGAATTGAAAGGTAAATATACCGTAGATTTAATTTGTTCCTGTCTTAATGTACCTATATCTACTTACTATCGATGGAAAAAGAAAGATTTTTCTCCAACAGTTATCGAAGAAACTATTGGTAAACTTTGTAAGAAAACCAAATTCATCTATGGATACAGAAAAATTAAGTATTTGATTCAGAAGGAATTAAATCAGATTGTTAACCATAAGGTTGTGCAGCGGATTATGCAAAAAAATGGTTGGAATTGTGCGGTAAAACCAAAAAAAGCTATCAAAATAGGTAAACCATTCTCAATTACTGCCAATACTCTAAACAGAAATTTTTCAGCGGACAAACCTATGCAAAAGCTGACTACTGATATCACATATTTGCCTTTCGGACCTAAACGATTATATTTATCGTCGATTATGGATTTATACAATGGAGAAATACTTGCTTATACAATTGGTCCTAAACAAGATACTAAGTTTGTATTGGATACATTAAATCAAATTGACTTACCTAAGGATGTTCTACTACATAGTGATCAAGGTAGCGTTTATACTTCTGCTGAATATTACAATTTATGTAAAGAAAAAAACATTATCCGCAGTATGTCCCGTAAAGGGGACCCCCGCAGATAATGCGCCCATCGAAAGCTTCCATTCTTCCCTAAAGTGCGAAGCTTTTCTACATAAAAAGATGAAGTAATAACTTCATCTTCTATTGTAATTCAAATTGTAGAAAAATTACATCAAATATTATAATGAAAAAAACGAATCCAACAAAAATTGGACTACCTGTCTCCGGTTGAATACCGGAGACGGTAGCCCTAGGGTGTTTTTTTATAATTCTCACTTTTTGGGGTCAGTCCCGAGTCCAGTAGGATTCCTTATTTTTTTCAACACGAAATTATCATATATGATAATTTGAAGTGCACCCCAAAAGTTAGACAGAAAATCTAACTTTTGGGGTGCTTTTTTATGAAATTAACTTATGAGGATAAAGTTCAAATTTATGAACTCAGAAAACAAGGAGTTAGCTACGCACGACTTGCAGATACGTTCGGTATAAATGCGAGAAATCTTGTCTATATGATTAAATTGATTGATCGTTATGGTTTAGAAATAGTAAAAAGAGGGAAGAAAAATTTATTATCCTCCAGAAATAAAACAAGAAATGATTGATAAAGTCTTACATGAAGGTTTGAGTATAGAAAAAGTTTCTCTTGAATACGGTCTTCCAGGTCCTGCGATGCTTTATAACTGGCTCGCACAATACAAGAAAAAAATAAGTATACTATTGTTGAGAAAAACAAGAGGGAGACTACTTAAGATGGGACGTAAGCCAAAGAAAAAAACCAGAAGAGATGACAGAACTAGAACGCCTTCAGGCTGAAAATGAGTATTTAAGAGCGGAGAATGCTATTCTAAAAAAGTTGAGAGAACTCCGCTTGAAGGAGGAAAAAGAGAAAGAAGAAAGACACAGATTGTCAGAGAGTTAGTGCCAGAGTTTCCTTTAGATATTCTTCTAAAGATTATTAAACTTGCTCGTTCAACTTACTACTATCACTTAAAGCAGCTAAACCTAGAAGATAAGAATCAGGCCGTAAAAAACGAAATAGAAACTATTTATAACGAGCATAAAGGAAATTATGGCTATCGTCGTATTACTCTTGAACTTAGAAACCGTGGTTTCATCGTAAACCATAAAAAGGTACAACGCCTGATGAAAATGTTAGGTCTAAGGGCTCGTATTCGCAGAAAACGTAAGTACTCTTCTTATCATGGAACTGTTGGAAAGAGAGTTGGAAACATTATTCAACGCCAATTTGAAGCTTCAAAACCGATGGAAAAGTGCTATACAGACATTACGGAATTTTCTATCCCAACAAGTAACCAAAAACTATATTTATCACCAATTTTAGATGGTTATAACAGCGAAATTATAGCTTATTCCCTTTCGTCTTCACCAAATTTAGACCAATTAAAAGATATGTTAAAACAAGCTTTTAGAGAAGAACAATACGAGAGTACTATTCTCCACAGTGATCAGGGATGGCAATATCAGCATGAGTTTTATCATAGTTTTTTAGAAGATAAGGGAATTAAGCCATCTATGTCCCGTAAGGGTAATAGTACTGACAATGGCATGATGGAATCGTTCTTTGGCATTCTTAAATCAGAGATGTTTTATGGCTATGAGCAGACATTTAAGTCTATAAAGGAACTTGAGGGAGCAATCGTCGACTATATTGATTATTACAACAACAAACGAATCAAAGTAAAATTAAAAGGACTTAGTCCTGTGCAATACAGAACTAAATCCTTTACTTAAATTAATTGTCTAACTTTTTGGGGTCAGTACATAATTACCATATATGATAATTTCAGTATTCGAATAAAGTCACTTGCAAAATGCTATTTTCTAGAGTATTATAGCTGTATTATATCTATATTATTGAAAAGAGGTTTATATCATATGACAGAAAATCGTAATCACGGCTTTAGAATTCGTTTTTACTTCGGACTTATTTTAATTATTGCCGCTTGCGTCATCGGATTTTTCAACTTCCAAAAACCAGACGCTAAAAAAATCTATGAAGATGGAAAAGCTCTTCCCTTCAGTTCAAGCAATGACGATAAAGAATCAGCCCTAAAAATTACTGATATCTCAAAAGAGCCTGTTCTCAAAATAGATGAAGGAAAAACCTATGTCTACATTGTTGAATATGAAAAATCAGGGACTTCAAAAGGCAAAGAACCTGGTTATATCGGTCTTGAAGTAACAAAAGAGGAAGGCGAAAAATTAGCCGCAAAAGCTGATACAATGCAAGACAATCCAGAATATGTTTACGGTACAATCATTTATTCATACCGTAATAAAAGTGCGATTCAAAACTACAGCGACTTAATTACTCAAGCGTTCAAAAACTATAACCTTCTACAAGCTGGTGCAGATACACAATTCTACTTCTCTCAAACAGAAGCTAGCTCTGCAAAAAAAGGTGGATTAATGGTTGCGGCAGGTCTTACACTCGCAGGGCTTGTATTTATCGGTTTAGCATTCTTGAAACGTAAAAAAGTTGGTGCGGCTTACGACGAAATGTACGCTGCTTACCCAGAATTACGTGGCAACTTAGATTTACTACGTACAAACGCTACTTATGCGGATGACGAAACATATGTATACATCTACAAAAACCACTTCTTCACTACTTGGAGCGGACTAGAAGTATACGACTTAACAAAAGCAAAACGCGTTTACCACTATCAATTATCACACAAGAGATATGGAATCACAACGAACATTGAATCATTCCTAATCTTCTTATCAGACGACAGATCATACAAAGGTAAGAAGAAGAAAATTGAAATTAAGAACATCGGTGAAGAAACAGATGACTTCTTACAACCATTCTTCCGTGCAGTTGCCCAAGAATTCCCTGACACTGCCGTAGGATATGAAAACAATAGACCATTTTAGGATGTGAGACATCGCGCTCAGAAATGGAACGTTTCCCGGAACGCCGGAAGGAACGTGCAACGTTCTGCGGACGTTTCGGGAAACGCACGCCATTTCTGCGATGGCGAGCTCAACTTCATAGGATGTGAGTAAGATTTCAACTACAGGATGTGAGACATCGCTCACCTAAACAAAATAACAGAAACTACAAAGGACTCGCAATGCGAGTCCTATTTTTATTGCATTCCTTGTGAAAATCAACTTGCAAAAAATCATTATCTAGAGTACTGTTAATTTAATCAATATTATTGAAAAGGAGTTTTTATTTTATGACAGAAAATCGTAACCACGGTTTTAATATCCGTTTTTATTTCGGAATTATTTTAATTATCGCAGCGTGTGTTGTTGCATTTCTCAACTTCCAAAAACCAGATGCGAAAAAACAATATGAAGAAGGCGCTAGACTGCAATTTACAAGTAGTGCAGATGGTAAAGAAACGGCCTTAAAAGTAACAGATATTTCAACTAATCCTGTCATCGTCGTAGATGGAGGAAAATCATACGTCTATCTTGTTGAATTTCAAAAAGATGATAACCCAGCGAATCCTAAATACGGTATTGTTGGTGTCGAAATGACAAAAGAAGAAGCTGATAAATTAATCGCAAAAGCTGACTCATTGAATGACAATCCAGAGTATATTTACGGGACTATTCTTTCTGATACAAACAAAGCAGCCATCAGAGAATATAGCGACAAAATTACAAAAGTGTTTAAAGATAACAACCTGCTTTCTGCAGAGGCTGAAACATACTACTACTTTTCTCTAACAGAAAATAGTTCTGCGAAAAAAGGTGGATTAATGGTTGCGGCAGGACTTACACTTGCAGGTCTTGTATTTATTGGTTTAGCCTTCTTGAAACGTAAAAAAGTTGGTGCGGCTTACGATGAGATTTACGCTGCTTATCCAGAATTACGTGGCAACTTAGATTTATTAAAAACACATGCGACTTATGCCGATGATGAAACGTTTGTATACATCTACAAAAACCACTTCTTCACAACATGGAGCGGCTTAGAAGTATACGACATTACAAAAGCAAATCGCGTTTACCACTATCAAGTAACCCACAAGAAATATGGAGTGACAACAAACATTGATTCATTCCTTATCTTCTTATCAGACGACAGATCTTACAAAGGCAAGAAAACGAAGATTGCTATTCATAATATCGGTGAAGAAACAGATGACTTCTTACAACCATTCTTCCAAACTGTGGCCCAAGAATTCCCTAACGTAGCAGTAGGATATGAAAATAATAGACCGTTCTAGGCAGAAAGACAGAAGTTAAAAAAAGACTCGCAGTGCGAGTCTTTTTTGCTTCGTAGTCTTTCGCCCGCAAAGTTTATTAGACATTCTTGAATCACGAGTGATGAAAAGAATGTCAATAAACCACTGCGCCGAAGTAGATGCGTATAATTATGAAGAGGAATCACTAGCGCAAGTGATTCCTGTGATTTCTGCGATTTCCCCTTCCCCAGTACTAAACCCACCCTCCGACTCGCAATGCGGGTCGGATTTTTTTATGCACACACCAAATAAATTCTCTTTATTAAAGTGAAAAATTTATTTTGCAGTTCAAAATTGTTTGTGGTATATTATATCTATCATACAACCCATTTTAAAGGAGAATAATCATGACTGAAAAACGCAGTACTAAAACTATTATCGGCTTAATCATCGCTGGAGTTCTCTCTATCATCGTTGCTCTTGGCGCGCTAGGATACTTCCAGTTCTATCAAACTGCCGACAACTTATACAAACAAGGTAAAATCTTTGGTACTTCTACAATGAAAGACGAAGAAACGGTAGCTGTAAAAATTACGTACGCTCAACCTGATTCTATCGGAAGTGTCAAAGAAAGTGACACAGACCTCTATTTTATCGAATTTTCAGGAGTAGATACGGATGATTACGGTTATTCAACTATCGAAATTAAAAAAGGAGATAAATTAGCTGATAAAATTAAATCTGCTGATGTAGATACTCCAGTGATTGTTGCTGCTAAGATGCGTAAATCAGGTGCAGACGGTGCCATCCGTGACTACACTATTAACTTTAAAGATTTGATTAGAGAAAATGAGACAGTTTCAAAACTAGCAGAAACAGAATATTACGTTTCTGTTTACGAATTTGACAAAGACCGTCAATTCGCGTACATCGTTGCTGGTGTCGCTGGTATTATTGCTCTTGTATTCTTCTACAGTGCTTTTGCAACACGTAAAGGGGAAGACAAAGCGTACAACGAATTATACAGCGCTTATCCAGAATTAAACTATTCAATGGATACCGTATTAGATAATGCCACTTATGTCGATAATCAATTAGGAATCGTTTTATACAAACATCACCTACTTGCGACATACAAGAATTTCCAAGTATACGACTTAACAAAAGCTGAACGAATTTACCACTACGTTTACACTCAAAAATCATACGGAATGACTGTTAGCCGTACTTCTCAATTAATCGTTCTAACGAACGACAAAGCATACCGTAGAAAGAAAACGTCTCTACTCATTAACAACGTTGGGGACGAAACAGATGACTTACTACAACCATTCTTCTACGCAGTAAGCCAAGAATTCCCAGACATCCTATTAGGATACGAAAACAAAAGTAAAAGACCATTCTAGGATGTGAGACATCGCGCCCAGAAATGGAACGTTGGACTCGAACGCCGGAAGGAACGTGAAACGTTCTGCGGACGTTTGAGGAAACGCACGCCATTTCTGCGATGGCGAACTCAACTACAGGATACGAGAAAAGGCGCTTAGAAACGAATCACTGGAGACAAATAACGCAAAGGACTGCTTGCAGTCGTGCGGATGTTTGTCGAAGTGGACGTCGTTTCTGCCTTTTCGAGTTCAACTACTACAGGATGTGAGTTTCCGTGCTTAACTTCATTCAAATAACCAAAAAAGAACCGCCATCTGGCGGTTCTTTTCCTTTACATGATTCATTTTTGATTAATCAACATATGGAGTTTTTGTACGGTTTAAGAATGCATAAGCTAGCCCGATTAAGATTCCTCCACCAATCCAGTTCCCAACAAATGATACTGACCAATGACGGATAATATTGAGCCAATTCAAGGCATCGATTGAGTTTCCAACTGGTGAGAATTTCACGATAGAGAACGACGCAAAATTCGCCACTACGTGTTCATTTACTAAGTAAACGAACATAAAAATTGCAGAAATAACAATCCATAATTTAGCTTCTTCACTCTTGATTAAGATAAATGAAAGAATTGCTACGTTAACAAAGACATTTGCTAAAATACCTTCTAATAAAATTAGTTCGTTTGAACGAGACAATTTCAATTCAGCAACTTTTGCTATGAATTCATTTGCATTGATTCCGTTAAATGCTGAACTATTTGCGAATAACGCTCCTATAAACATGGCCCCAACTAAATTAAATAGAGTACAATAGAATAAAATAGCAATTGCTTTAGACCATTTAATGTGCTTTTGGTAAGCTCCCGCTGTTAAGAACATCATATTTGAAGTAGCTAGCTCTCCGTTTAAAAATACAACATAAACTAATCCCCAAGTGAAGATAAATGCAAAAGTAAATCTACTTAATGCAGGGTTTAATCCAGCTATAATTTGTGCTGCATGAGCTCCTGCGGCTGTACTCATCGTTAAAAATGCCCCTGCAAACATTGAACGCAGTGCATAACGCATCTTACTCTCGTCAAAAAGCGCCTCCTTTTTGTGACATGCTTTTTCAAGTTTTGTATTGAACTCACTCGTGTGTTCCATAAATTTCCTCCTAAAAATTAATTACACCTTAGTATACCACTTTTTGTAAGATTTCATAGAGTTTTTTTTCGTGAAAATTTACTTTACAACACTATGGATGCTTGCTAGAATGAGCAGTGGTTTAAAAGACAACTTCAAAGGAGAACTCTTATGAAAAAAATGATTGGAATTTTGGCGGCTGCCCTCTTCTTAACAGCGTGCGGACAAGCCCCAACGACAACTACGACTACAGAAACAACTACTGCGACGACTGCAGCACAATCGACAACAGTAACACTGAATATCACAAAAGACGGACAAGCCATCGAAGGTAGCCCGTTCACTCTTACCTTCAAAGAAGGCGACAATCTTCTAGACGTGATGAAAGCACAACTAAAAATCGTTGAGAAAGACGGCTTTATCTCTTCGATTAACGGTGTGGAACAAGTCCCAGCCGAAAACAAATACTGGTTATTCGACGTAAACGGTACAATGAGCCCTGTCGGCGCAAAAGAAGTCATCTTAAAAGCAGGCGACGTCATCGACTGGAAACTCAATAAACTTCAATAGTCCGATGATTAATTCAACTCGAAAAATTACCCTTATCGCCCTCCTATCAGCCTTTTGCGTAATTGGAAGGCTTGGACTTCTCTCACTTCCAAATGTTCAACCGATTACCGTGGTGGTCATTTGGATTACACTAGAACTCGGACTTCTATACGGCGTTGCTATCGGGAGCATCTCCATTTTGATTTCCAACCTTCTAGTAGGAATGGGGCTTTGGACACTCTATCAGATGGTTAGTTTTGCCCTCGTCTGCGCTTGTGCATTACTTCTTCGTCCACTATGGCGGAAAAGACAACAATTCCCACGCCTGTCTTGGATTCTTTTTCCAATCTTTGCAGGACTGATGGGCTACTTATACGGCTTTATCATCTCGATTTTCTGGGTATACAGTATGCCCGGACTGAACTTCTGGATTTACTACTTAAACGGTGTTCTATTCGATACGTACCACGCCATCGGAAATGTCGTCTTCTGGATCTTATTGATTCCACTCTTCGAGAAGTTAAATCCATTCAAAATGCTACAAAAATAAAAACAGACTTAAAATCACTCCTTATAAAAGAGGGTTTTAAGTCTGTTTCTTTATAAATGATGACGTAAAATCTTACGGATTCTATAGGAATCCTTCACAGTGCGAAGGATTCGTAATGGGGAATAGCAACCAATGTGAATTACTGACTCTAGGGTGTAAGCCTTAGAGTCAGTTTGAAGCTTGGTAGGAATTGAGACGTAAGGCTCAATCCGATGCCCCATTATCGCTACTATAAAGATATCCGTAAAGATTTAAAGGAATCATTCACTTAAATAAAATATCTAATCTTATTTCAGCAAGTAATTTAATATATCTTTTTCTAATTTTTTGATGGGGTACTGCGCCTTCACTTTTATTTTTTTATTGTTACATCCAGCGTAGCCTTGCACGACATCCACTTGTGGTATGACCACCCAATCTCCAAGAACTTCTTGCGCGCCTTCCTCTTTTTCATCCAAAATGCACACAAAGCGATATTCTCTCTCGTGTTGCCACTCTTTGAATTTTGCAAAGGTCGCCTTAATATAGAAATTCAGATTCGAATAAGAGAATTGATTGCTATTGCTTCTTGTATTAGGGCGTTTATCAATATATTCTACTGGGCCGTATACACAGAGTCCGTCTACCTTCAAGGAATGAATTTTATCCAAAAGACTCGCATACGAATACTCCAGCGCATAACCTGTGTGGCTATTGGCGTAATAAGACCACATTAAAATATTATCTGCAACATGCGTAAAGCAAAACACTCGGAAGAAATCCATCATCGAATGGCCGTCCGCGTAGTAGCAATTACAGTCAAATGGGTCATTGAAATGCTTCGGATGGCTAAACGACACATTCCCTTCTACCACCTGATACGGATTCTTCTCAATCGTTTCCTTGGCATAGTACTTCACAAAAACTTGCCGCTCTTCTTGAATCGTTGCTTCTGCCTTTTTAAAATACGTCTCAAAGTCTTCTTTAAATACCCCTTGAAACTGCTCGACTAACTGATCTGGTGCAAGAAAGCCCAATCGGATATTCTTGGCGAGTTGGTCATTAAACCCTTTGTCCGCCCTTTCTACGTCAAACCCTTCCGGAATCTTCGTATTCGCATTTTGAATATACACAACCTTTTTACAATCTAAGTCAGTCGATTTTTTCGTCGGTTGTTTAAACAGTGAGATAAACACTTTCTCTTTTGTTTTGCGGTTGGCTACTAAAAAACAATTACTATCCAAGAAAGATTCCACCAAGCGGTATTCTTTATGTGTTTGTAAAAATGTCGCCTTAGCAATCAAATAACGATACAGCTCAATGTCCTCTTTTAAAATAATTTTCAATAACCCCACCTCCTCACTGAAAGTATATCATTTCTTTTTGCTAGTTTAAATATCCTCATAAAACCATGCACAAAACTCCCCAAATTCCCGTTCACTTTCCCCTTCACGAAAAGAAGACTATTTTTTATAAACATATAAAGGCGGCACCCTCTTTTTTGTATACTCAAAAAATAGTCTATCTGGAAGATTCCCGGATTCTATAATAGTCATAGTGGGGAAGTGCAACCAATGTGAATTACTGACTCTAGGGTGTAACCCGTAGAGTCAGTTTGAAGCTTGGTAAGAATTGAGACGTAGGCTCAATCCGGTGCCCCATTATGACTATTATGAGGACATCCGAGGAATCTGAAAGATAGACGTAAGTCTATCCATTTTTTAGCACTTATGAGATAAACCATGAAGATCCATAAAGGTGGCACCCCCTCTTTTTTGTATGCTTATAAAAAATGGTCTATCTGAAAGATTCCCGGATTCTATAATAGTCATACTGGGGAAGTGCAACCAATGTGAATTACTGACTCTAGGGTGTAACCCGTAGAGTCAGTTTGAAGCTTGGTAGGAATTGAGACGTAGGCTCAATCCGGTGCCCCATTATGACTATTATGAGGACATCCGAGGAATCTGAAAGATAGACGTAAGTCTATCCATTTTTTAGCACTTATGAGATAACCCTTGAAGATCCATAAAAGTGGTACCCTCTTTTTTGTATACTCAAAAAAATAGTCTATCTGGAAGATTCCCGGATTCTATAATAGTCATACTGGGGAAGTGCAACCAATGTGAATTACTGACTCTAGGGTATAACCCGTAGAGTCAGTTTGAAGCTTGGTAGGAACTGAGACCTTGGGCTCAGTCCGGTGCCCCATTATGACTATTATGAGAACATCCGGAGAATCTGGAAGATAGACGCAAGTCTATTTTTTATTATTTTGAGCACTTACAGCACAAAAAAAGGAGGGGTTCCCCCTCCTTTTTGATTATTCATTTTCTTCTATGACTTCTACTTCTTCTGCGTCCTCTGCAGCTAATTGCTCGAGTTCTTCTTCGGAAAGCTTTGTCACGTGGATTTTACGAATACGATCATTCTCGATTTCCGTTGGTTGTAATAGATACCCTTCGAATCTCACCTTCACTACCTCATCATCATCTGGGAAGTAGCCAAGCTTCTCAATAATCGCACCCGCCATTGTGTCCACCTCATCAGACTCTAATGACGTTTGATAGATTTGATTGAATCGGTGTAGCGAAATTCCGGCATCAATTACCGAATTGTTTTCGTCGATTTCAACGACTTCTTTTTCTGCGATATCGTACTCATCTTCGATTTCTCCGACGATTTCTTCAATCAAGTCTTCTAATGTAACAATCCCTTCAACCCCACCGTATTCATCTTTTAATATCGCTAAGTGTTGACGAGTTTTTCTAAATTCTACAAATAAATCATCAACGAAAATCGTCGATGGAACGAATACTGGCTCATGTGCTAAGGTACGTAAGTCAATATTGTCGAATCCTTGCTCTCTTGCAGCACGGAAAACGTCTTTCACGTGAACCACACCGATCACCGTATCTTTATCTTCTTTGTAAAGAGGAAGACGTGAATAAGAGCAATTCAAGATAATCTCTAAGTTCTCGGCTAACTCATCGTCGACATCCAGCATCAACGTATCCGTACGAGGAACCATCACTTCACGTGCTAGTTTCGTATCTAGAGAAAGCACCCCTTGCATCATCGCAAATTCGGAAATATCAATTGCTCCGTCGTTACGGCTATTGGCAAGTAGAGACTTCATCTCGCTTCGTGTTAATTTTTCTTCCACCTGAGTAAATTCAATTGGTGTAATTCGTTTTAATAATCCTGTTGAGAACGTCAAAATCCAAACGAATGGTTTTGCAATCTTTTTGACAAACAAAATAATCCCTGCAGTATGTAACGCAATTGGTTCTGCCACTTGTAACGCCACTTGTTTTGGATATAATTCCCCAAAAACTAAAGTGAGGTATGATAGAACAACCGTCACAATGACTAATGCTAATGTTTCGGCCCCAGGAATGTTTCCTAATAATGGTTGGATTCGTGAAGAGAAACTTGTAGCGGCAGACGCACTCGAGAAGAATCCTGCAAATGTAATCGCTACTTGAATCGTTGCGAGAAATTCATCTGAATTCTCTAACAAGCGCATTACTTTAATCGCTTTTTTATCTCCTTCTTGCGCTTTTTGTGCCATTTTCCCTTGATTAATAGACACAAACGCAATCTCCGCTGCAGCAAAAAATGCATTTATTGCAGTCAATAATACAATGATTAAGATCTGGACTCCCAGCGAACTCCCATCTGAATCAGCTGTCATAATTTTGTTAACCCCTTTTAACTATAGATTTTTCCCATTCTATGAAATGGTATAGAGATATCATATCAGTTTTTTTTGAAAAATCAAGATTTAGTACTGTTTTGTAATGGTTCTTTAATGTTTAAAACCCTTTCTAATGCAATTTTCAGATAGATTCTTTCCATTCTCTCATCATTTCCTAACTTTTCTAGTTACAATTCGCCTAAAAAGTGGTACTATTGTAGTGAAACCAATCTCAAGGAGGAATGAGTATGTTATTAAAATCTCTTGTAGTTCCAAAAAAGAGTCTAACGGTTGTTAAAGAATCTTGCACGTTAGAAGAAGCGATTACGATTTTAGAAGAATCAGGATACCGTTGCGTTCCTGTATTAGATGAAACGGAAACTTTCTTTAGAGGAAATATTTATAAAATGCATATCTATCGCCATAAAGCAAACGGTGGAGATATGAGTCTTCCAGTGACTCATTTAATTAAGAACTCTACTAAATTTATTAGTATCGATAGTTCATTCTTCAAGGTATTCTTCACGATTAAAGAGTTACCTTATATTGCCGTATTAGATGAGCAACAACGCTTCTACGGAATCTTGACACACAGTAGCTTACTTAGCATGCTTCAAGAATCATGGAACGTGAAAAACGGTTCTTATGTATTAACCATCATCTCTGGTGGTGAAAAAGGCGCACTTGCGAATATCTCTAAAGTTATCAACAAGTATGCTTCAATCGCCAACGTAATGACTATCGATACTCAAAAAGATAAAGCTTACGTCGTATCTTGGTGACATTGCCAGCAGGCGTGACAAAAGATACCCTACAACAAATCATCGACAGCCTCGAAAAGAAAGACTACGCAGTAGCGGAAGTAGAGGATTTGCAAAACAACTAGGATACGAGACCGAGCGCTCAGAAATGGAACGTTGGACCGGAACGCCGGAAGGAACGTGCAACGTTCTGCGGACGTTTCGGGAAACGCACGCCATTTCTGCGAGGTCGAGTTCAACTACTAGGATGTGATCCTATGCTTTTGCGAACTCAACTACTAGGATGTGAGGGCGAACGCTCAGGACTGAATCACTGGACCAGAATAACGCAAGGGACTGCTTGCAGTCGTGCGTATATTCTGGGAAGTGGACGTCAGTCCTGTGAGCCCGAACTCAACTACTAGGATACGAGGTCGAGTTCAACTTCACAATCACAAAGACAGAACACAAAAAACCAGCACACCAGCCTTAAGCTAGTGTGCTGTTCTTTTTTTCTATCTTATCGAACCGCTGAGCGTGCCATACGAGCTACGGTATGACGAACACCTCGGATTGCTACTGACAATGCGTAAATATTTTCCACTACCGCTAAACCGCCGTATCCTGCGTCCCCGATATGTTGAATATCCACACCGGCAACTTTATTACGGATGGCAATTTGTTCGATGACTTCTCTTGAAGAACCTTCTTGACTTGTTCCAATCGCAGAAAGCACAAGTGCATCATTGGCATGTGCCTCTTTCACAATTTCTACAAGTTCTTCATCCGTAAACCCTGGCACCGTTCCAACCGCTGGCACCAGAATCACATCGGCCCCTGCTTTAATGAAGCGTTTCGCGATGTCCACGTTCATCACAGGTTCCTTCGATCCTGCCCCGTGCATCTTCCCAGCAATCACAAGCCCTGAATAATGTTCTTTCACCATAGCAAGAGCTGCTTCAATCGTTTCGTTGGTTACCCCTGTTCCTGGATTTCCCGTTAAGCAGATAAAATCAAGACCCAATTCTTCCGCACGTTTCACTGTTTCCACCGTACATTGACGCCCTGGTGAGATTTCGATACGGGTTTCTAGCATTTCTGCATTCATATCCACCGGCTCCAAGTTCGCCCCGATTGGCAATCCACTCAGTTCTTTTGCACGTTGGACTGGGTTTTCACTTTCTTCAGTACCGTAAATCAGTGGATCAATACAGTCAAACCCGTTCAAGAGCACCATGTCTCCACCGAATGCCTTTGCGATTTCTGCGTTAGATAATTCATTCAGCATCGTTGGACGTGAGCATACCGTTTCACAGCACACCGTTCTTCCTTCTGCGGCTTCAATCGCCTTTTTCAATTCTTTTCCTGTCATTTTTCTGAAATCACTGGCCACACAATTTAACAATCGTTTACTCATTTCGTTTCCTCCTGTCCACGAACAAGCGCCACTACTTCTTTCAACAACGCTTCATCCGTCTGTTCGTAATCTCCATTTTCATGATAGGCATAGCTGAGACCCTCTCCTGCAGTCGTTGGGTCCGTCTTCCACGTCTTAAATGTTCCATGGATTTGCGAAATTCCAGTCTCCTTCATTAAGTGTTGCACATTTTCTTTTGTGACACCGCCGCCACAAAGCAGTTCAATTTGACTTCCGTAGCGAGATTGCAACTCTTTTAAGAGCGGGATTCCTTTCAATTTGCGCCTGTTGTCCCCCTGTTAAAATGCGCGTGCATCCAAGTTGTATCAAGCCCTCGATGGCACTCTCCACATCCGGCACAAGGTCAAACGCCTTATGGAACACACTCTCGGCATGATATTTCTGACACAACTCAATCATCTGCTTCGTACGGTTCCAGTCAATCGTCCGATCTTCTAACAGAAATCCAAACGCTAATCCTTTCGCACCCGCTTCTAATAAGAGTTTTGCATCAATCAGCATGCTCTCAAACTCTTCCTTCGTGTAACAAAATCCTGCGCCACGAGGACGAACCATGCACACAATTGGAAGGGTCACTCCAGACTCGAGTACTTTTTGCAAGGTACCGATGCTTGGCGTTAATCCTCCTAAGAACAGAGCGCTATTCAATTCAATGCGGCAAGCTCCCACACGCTCAGCAATGAGGCAATCTGTAATGCTACCAGCACATACTTCTACTGTCATACCGTTCCTTCTTTCATGCGCGACAATGCAAGTAGCGCTAATCCATAAATAATCGTATCTGTTTCTAAGTCTTTGATGCCAATCCATTCATTTGGCAAATGCGCAATATCTCTTTGCCCTGGGAAACTTGGGCCATACGCAATGATATTCGGAATGATTTTGGCATAGGTTCCACCTGTTGTCGTCACTGGAACGCTATCGCTTTGCGTGATATCCGTGTACACCTGTTGTAAGGCTTGCACATAGGCGGAATCTTTGTCATAAAGCACTGGGTCCCAATGCGAAATCACGTCTAGAACGCCACCTTCCGGCACATGCGCATTGATTTTTTCAATCAACTCGTCTTTCGTGCAACTTGCTGGATAGCACATCGTCCATTCGACATAATGGCGACCGTCTTCCACTCCAAACGTTTCACCACGCAATTGCATCATCCCGAAGTCACTATCTTCATAGGCAATGCCTAATTCTTCCCCGCGATGGTTTGTATGGAGAAGTTTTTCGTTGGCAAATGTATACAATCCGGACACTTTTTCCGAAGAAAGAGACAATCGTACTCTGAGTCGACCACGTTCCCCGTAGACGACTGGCCATTTACAGTCTGGCGTCCAGCCGAATGTTGGAGGAATTTCTTTCGTTAAATAGTGCTTCACGCATCCAAATCCTGTCTCTTCATTCGTCCCAAAGACAATCCGAACCGGCCGATCAAAGGTCACACCTTTTTCCTTCAACACATATAACGCATACAGGTTCGATAGAATCGGCCCTTTGTTATCCAAGGTCCCCCGTCCGTAGAGTCTTCCGTCACGAACGGTCAGTTCTAACGCTGGCGAAATCCATCCTTCTCCAAGCGGCATCACATCCACGTGTCCAAAGATGCCATAGTACGCGCCGTCTGGTCGGTCTTCCCCGTACTGTGCGTATCCGATTTTGTTATCGATATTCTTCGTTTGAAATCCAAGTTCACTCGCAATCGCAAGCACTTCATCGAGCGCTTGTCTAGGTCCCTTGCCAAATGGAGCGCCTTCTTTTGCTTCTCCTCGAATACTTGGAATGGCGACCATTCGTCTCAATCCTTCAAAGAGTGCAGGTTGAATGCCTCTCAACTCTGCAATCCATTCTTCTTGATTCATTCTTTGACCTCCAATGGCTTCATGCGCTCTTCTAAATACGCTTCAAGCCATTCTTTTGTCGCTAATTCATGTCGCATCGTGCCATCGCTTTGTGGATGCACACGGAATACCGTTGGTGCTAGCGTACTTGTGGCAACAACAAATGAGAAGTTCTCGATATTGGAAGCTGCCCCAAAGTCTCCTTTGGCATTCATGGCCACCACAGAAATATCTCCTGCTTCGCCACGCGCTCTCTTCAACCGTTCACAAAGATCTCTCACGGCTTTCTCACACGCCTTTTGCGGAGAGAGGCCTTCTTTCATCAGACGAACGATTTCATACGAAATCACGCCTTTCATCAAGTCTTCTCCTAGACCCGTTGCCGTTGCACCACCAATTGTGCTATCGACATATAACCCAGAACCAATAAATGGAGAATCTCCTACACGTCCTGGTTTTTCATAAAGAGACCGCTCGTTGAGGTCCCTGCGACCATATCTCCAGACGCGTCCAATCCCACCATTCCGACCGTATCATGTCCAGCGTATGGTGTGAGTTGTTCGCGCTCAATATCTTTTAATCGATTATGGAAATGAATCTTCGCACGGTCCGTCAGCATGTCTTTTTCTTCGAAATGATGAGCCTTCGCAAAGGCTGCTGCCCCTTCTCCGACAAGCACATTATTCACTTTATAAGCACTTAAGGCACGCGCCACCGAAATTGGGTTAGCGAACTGTTTTAAGGCGCAGACCGCACCGAAATCAAACGTCGATCCATCTAAATAAGCGGCATCTAACTCCACTTCCATCTCTTCATTTGGAAGTCCGCCATATCCAACAGATTTAAAGTAAGGGAAGTCCTCCACTTCTTTAATCGCGCCTTCAATGGCATCTCCTGCCGTTCCACCCGCTTCTAAATTCGGGGTCACCTTCTGGATTCCTTCGAGCGCCATTCTCCATGTCGCAATCATACCCCACATTCTCTGTCACCTCTTTTACTGAAATCGTTGTTCACTTTCGTCTTTTGTTCCGCTAATAATCGCAACGGCTCCGCCTAATGCTTCACGTAAACCTACGCCGCCTTTTTTCGGCATTTCGAGTAAGACGATTTTATCTTTATACGCTGCAATCGTTTCTTCATTCTCTTTCGAACAAATCACATAAGGTTTGCAGTCGGTTGCTCTTGAATCGCCACCGCAATTTCTGCCGCCATTTGCGCATAGGTTCCATAGTTAAAACATGGCCCTGCAAACAGCACTTCCGCTTTCGTTTTCAAAATCAGATTTTTGATTTTATGAATCACTTCTTCTTTATGCGCTTGGAAATAATCCGGCCCACAATAAATCGTCGCAAGCGCCGTAAGTCCTGCTTTTTCAAAGTCATCTTTGAACATTAAATAAGAACCCACTCCGCCTTTTTCAAGGCCTAATTCTGTATCGCCACGTTCCTTTCCGCCGTATCCTGCTTGAACTTGGTCGAATAATAATAGTGTTCTCATCTGTTCACCCCTTTCTATGTAAAAAGGTGGCATCCGTTTTCGCATGCCACCCGAAATTTTGACACTTGTGACTTATGCGTTTGTCATTTTATAAGTCATCAAATGATAAGTCATTTAAGTCAACGTCGTCTAATTCATCACCTGTTAACATGCTAGAGCCTGCTTCTTCTTTCAAGTATTGGTTATCCAATGCTTTGAAGAATGGGAAGTAGATCAAGCAGCCTAATAAAATCAAGAAGATTTGGAAGAATCCGGCTACGATACTACCTGTTGATAACCATCCAGAGAAGAAGAATGGCGTTGTCCATGGGAGAGATGCCCCTGTTGTATAAGGGATAATTCCTACCATTGTAGCGATTGTTGCTAAGATTGTATTTACAAGTGGTGTTAATAAGAATGGAATCGCGATAATTGGGTTTAATACTACTGGTAAGCCGAATGTAACCATTTCGTTGATACCGAAAATACCAGGGATTAACGCTAATCGACCGAGTTTCTTCATTCGTTCAGATTTCGCAAGGAAGACCATTAAGAATACAAGAGATAATGTACTACCTCCACCACCGAAGTTACCGAAGAAGTCTCCGAAAGGTCCAGTGAAGATGTTTGGTAATGGTTGACCTGCTTTAAATGCTTCTAAGTTTTGGTTTGTTAATACTAAGTGAATTGGGTTAAATACTGTATTTGTTACAGCTGGACCATTAATTCCAAAGAACCAGAATAGAGTTGATAGGAATTGATAGATTGGTTCGAAGAATACTGTTTGACCGAATCCTTCTAACGGAGCTTGTAACACTTTATAAATAAATGTTTGTGCGTATTGATATTCTGTTAATGAGAAGATGAGATAGATTGCAAAAGCAAAGAACATCGCAAACGCACTAGGAATTAAAGCTGCAAATGAATGGTAAACTGCTGGTGGCACTGCATCAGGAAGTTTGATAACCCATCCTTTTTTCTGAATCGTTACGAAGATTTTTACTGACACAATCGCAGTAATCATCGCTAAGAACACCCCTGCAGAACCAAGGTTTGAGAAGGCAAAACCACTAAATGCTTTACCGGCTTCATTCACAAATTTTGGGTGAACTTTTGGAGTCATGATAAGGTAGCAGACAAGTGATAAAGCTGCCCCTGCAATGGCATCACTATCTAATTGTTTGGCATAAGAATACCCGATACCAACTGCCCCTAAAACTGCTAAAATACTAAACGTTGAATCAATCACAGCATCCATAGAGTTTTCCCAACCCTTGCCGAAGAATCCCGCCATAAATTCGCTATACCCTGGCACTGGGAAGTTGGCAATAACAAGGAAATAGATGCTACGATAATTAATGGTGTACCTACTAAGAACCCGTCACGAATCGCAACTAGCACCTTATTCGTGCTAAGACGTTCTGCCACGCGGCCCATTGTACTTTCTAAACCTGCAAACATTGTACTAACCTCCTATTGTTCTTTTTTAGATTTTAATAATTGAATGGCACGTTTTAAGATACGTTCGCCATCTGCATTTCCGTAGTCTTCAAGATTGATGACATCGACAGGAACTCCCATCGGATCGTATTTTGCATGAACCGCATTGAATTTGTATTTCACTTGAGGTCCTAACAAGATTACGTCTGGATGGTATTGCTCGTAAATCGTATCAAGTTTCGGGTCTGGAAACGCTTTTAATTTCTAGTGGTAAATTATGCTTATCTGCTACGTCTTGCATTCTGCTAGCCACTAGACTGGTTGACATCCCCGCATTACAAAATAGATAAATTCTTTTCATGTTCATTTCCTCCTTCCGTTTCTATTTAATTGTTTCTATCCGTTCATAAAGGGCGATAATTTCTTCTGCTGTAATTTTAAGAAATTCCGCATTCATCAACTGGTCTTCTGCATGGACCAGTAAGAGCGAAAATGGCACCGGCTCACCGGATGTTTCTTGTTGTAATAATCCAAAGTGCGCTTCATGCCCTTCTGCATGATATTTATCTCCTTCTTCAATACAACGGCGCGCTTCTTCGAAATGTCCTAAACGCGCTTCTTGCACCGCCTCCATAAAACTGGATTTTGCTGCACCTAGTGCGCTAATCATCTTAAAACACACTAGCTCAATGCCTTCCATACGATTTCCTCCTTCCTTATCGAATCGCCTGAATAAACGACTCTACATTTTGCTTCTAATAAACACATCATTTTGTCCGGGGAGTCCAGTTGCTTCCCGAGCCATCGTAAGAAGAGTTGCATGAATTCCATATCCTCTTCCTTCAACGCGAGTAAAATTACGAGTTTCACTGGGAAATGATTCCACTGAATCGGCTCTCTTAATACCGCAATTGAAATCATCGAGCGCTTGCTAGATGGATGCAACGGATGCGGAATCGCAATCGAATAATCGAAGTCCGTCGAAGAGAGGCTTTCGCGTTTCAAGACCGATGGTAGAAATTCCTCATTCACGATTCCTGCTACTTCTAAGCGTGAGCCCATTTGCTGTAGAATTTCTTCTCGGCTTGTAGTCACCACGTCCGCATAGAAGAAAGCTTCATCCATCAACTGCCCAATTTGCGTGCGAATCGTTTCACTCATCTTCTGCGTTTCGAGTCGATTCATCACTTTAATCAGTTGAATTTCATCTTGTGTATTGAAAAATAGTCCTAATCGAACGACTGGAATCGCAACGGGTGGTTCCAGTTGCTCGAAGGTAATGAGTAAATCCGCTTCGTAAAAGTCCGTCACTCCTGTAGTAAACGTCGCTTCTTCTGCGACAAACTCCATCCGATGTTGGAACTGCTCCTTCAATCGTTCGACACTTCCAGCAATCAGTGGATATTGTGTATTTGCAATCAGGACCGCGCGTAATTTCGCATTGGTCGCTCCTTGCATATAGGCGGCTCCAATATGCAGTGCAAGGAATCCAATTTCCTCTTCGGTAATCTGACATTGCAACTCGTTCATTAAATACTGACTCACGGAAACGGCCGTATCAAACACCAACGGATATTGTCGTTTAAAAGTTTGCACATAATGATTCGGTAAGCTTAGGTTCATCTGTACTCGTTCGAGCAGCCCTTGCAAGTGCAATTGGAATCGCACCTTGAATTCCTTTTGATCCACAAAGGAGATGCCCATTCGTTTAAAGAGCATTTCATCAATCTTTCTTGTCAATTTCTCCAGGTCGATTTTCTCACCCTTAAAGTAGACATCCGATTGAATCACACTTGAATTATGATAGGCCTTTAAGAGTTTTTGCATAGGAAAGAATTTCTCCTTCCGGAATCTCTTCGTCTCCTAAAAATTTCTTTAAAAAAATCGACCGAACAATCGTTGCTTCGACTTCCAAATCTACTTTTTTTCGACAACACTCTCTTGTACTGTTTGTCCATGACGGATTCGTTGTAAGACTAATCCTAAATGTAATAATAAAAAAACGGCATGAGTGTTTTTACGAATCGAATAGCGAAAACTCCTTCAATTTCTCCCATATAATCGTCTCAAAATGCGCTAAATCCAACTCCGGATATACATTCGCGAGCTCTGTGATATTCAAGAAGTCTTCGTTTAATTCTTTCTTCAGCAGTTCTCGATACAATTTTCGCTTACTGGCTTCTGGCCCTTCTAATATCAGCGAACCGTTTCTTGTAACAAGGAACAACCCATCGTATTCTTCGAGCTGTTTTTGGACGCGAATGCGGTCTATATCAAACGTTTTAGCGCTTACAAAACATTGTTCGCAAAAATCTTCGATGGAAACACCCTCCCCATTGAACAAGAGTTGCTTCAATAAGTTTGCGCTTCTTTCTGCGCTATCTTGTGGGATTCGTAGTAAACTTTCTGGATCTACATATCGATTTTGTTGGAAAGCCACGAGACGATATCCCTTTTGGCGATCCGCTTCGATAATATGTGGCATTTCTCGATTGATTTGCTCGATATCGGAACGCACTGTTCTTGCGCTAACGCCGAGGCAGGAGGCTAATTCGCGTCCTTTAATCCATTCGTGGCGTGCAAGTAAGTGCAATAGTTGTTGGTGTCGTTGTTTCATTAAAAATCCCTCCACCTCAATTTGACTATATCAGATTCTTTGATTCCATTATACCTAAAATTATTTCCTATTGTTAGGAAATTTTTAGTCCCTTTTTGAAACATTTCGTAATTTTTCTCACTTTTTGACTAATTTTGGACGGTTGGTGTGCTAAAGGAAATATCTCTGCTCAGACTTTTATGTAATTACTTTGCGTTCTTCGGATATCTTCATAATAGCGGTAATGGGGTACCGGTTCGAGCCTTCGTCTCTCACCTTTAAAGCTTCAAAGCAGGAGTAAGTCCGAGAACGGACTACTCCTGCTAATTCACATTTAATACGATTCCCCATTACTGCTATTATAGAATCCGAAGAACTCTTCGTAATTACAACTGCCTAAAAATTTCCTTTAGCACACATCGCAAATTGAGTGAATAAGAAAATCACGAAATGTTTCAGGTGGCGGGAGGGGAAGGACAAGGTAGGTGCTGTTCAGTTTGAGAGTTCCGCTACTCTCTTGGAGGGGCACCGGCTTGAGCCGATGTCTCAAGCTCTTTCAAGATTCAAACGACCTCTAGAAAATCAATTTTCAAGAGGTCGTAATTCACTTTGAATGCTATCCCCTATTACTGCTACTATGGAACTTTTCAGCTCTTTCGAGACATCTTTTTCAACTGCGCTACCAACATTCAGTCAACAAGAAAATTACAAATGGTTTCAGGAGGCGGGAGGGGAAGGACAAGGTGGGTGCTGCGACGGCTGGAAAAAATTAGGGGTGCGCAGAAAAATGAGCAACAAAAAAGGCACCGGAATCGGTGCCTGTAGGACTGGGGTAGCTGGATTCGAACCAACGAATGACGGAGTCAAAGTCCGTTGCCTTACCGCTTGGCTATACCCCAATGGTGGAGGGGGGCAGATTCGAACTGCCGAACCCGAAGGAGCGGATTTACAGTCCGCCGCGTTTAGCCACTTCGCTACCCCTCCAGCAAATATTAAAATTTCGTACTCAGATATCTTACAATAGTTTGAAATAGAATGCAAGGATTTTACCGCAAATAGAAAGAATCTAGTCGATTTTTGGCTAGATTCTTTATGCGTTTATTTTAATTTAGATGTGACTTTCTTCTTAGAGAAAGTACGTTCTTGTTTATTTCCTAATGCATTCAGACGTGCATCTAAGAGAATATGACGTCCTTCTACATTACGAGTGTAGATGATTTCGTACTTGCCAATGTATTTTTCGATGTTGGCTACAAAGGCAACGGCGTCTTCTTTGCGTTTATCAAACATACTTGGGATGGCAAAATATTTCGTTTGGTCATTCACCCAAGTCGTAGCCCTTAGAATGTAGCGCTGGTTCTCGATTGGAGCAAAGAATTCCGATAGCGCTTGTGCGAAGAGTTCCTTCTCACGCAAGGTTCCACCTTTTAGATAAGTGGCGGTTTGAATCGAATCCTTATCCCCACGAACGACTCTGGCCTTGCAGTTTTGGGTCTGCAAGTGTCCGGATGCAAGCAAGGCTTTTCGGACGGCTTCGGCAAAGAGTTCGAGGCGTTTATACGGACTCTTGTATAGGAAATATCTCAACCAGACGATATTCAACGCGATAAGCGACAGGATGAACACTGGATATAAGAGTTGGGACGGTCCATTCGCAAAATCGAGGATGATATAGATGATTAGTTCCGTCAGTGCGATGGCTTGCGCATAGGTGAGAATTTTTCGTGCATCTGTTAGAAGAACGGTCGGCAAGAATGCCTTGTCCACTTGCACTTCATTGGAGACTTCCATGTCTTCTAGAAGCGGAAGGGATTCATTCCAGCGTTCTCTCAACTCTTCGCGGTTACGCGAGCGAACGATAGTTTCTTGGTTGAGTTTTGTCAAATTCTTCTTCGTGAACTCGATATTGCCAAGGTCTAAACGATCCACACCCGATTCAATCGTATTCTCATTGTAGTGTAGGCCTAAAAATTGCTTCATACGGCGCTGTAACAATTCCATATCTGGGCTATCGATTCCGATTGGTAAATCCTCTTCGTCTTCTTTCTTCTTGAAGAGTTTTTTCTCCGCAAGATTAATCGACACCAGATGCCAAACGCTACTTGTCTTATCCGGATTTCTGGCCAAATGCGAATCGCGCGACCTCGCATCTGATTGCTGAGCATAAAACTACCGACAAAGCTAGCGAGAATCAATGAGTTCACGCACGGTGCATCCCATCCTTCGCCAAGGAGCGATTTTGTCCCAATCACGACATGAATCTGCCCTTCTTGGAAGAGCTGTGTCACGGCGCTGACTAAATCATGTTGCGCCCCAACTAAACGAACCTTCACATAGTCCTTCTCATCTAGTTGTCCTACCGGTTGGAAGGTAATCTTATCTGCGCCAAAAAGGGTTTCTAGACGCGATTTTACACTTGTTGGGATAATGACGAGACTTCCTGTTAAAACGGCCACAGGAACGTCTAATTGCTTCTCCACAAGCTCTCTACGAAGAACTTCGAAGTAAGGCAATACGCCTAGTTGGCTATACTGCACATCTGGATTTCCTAAGTGCACCTCAAAGTCCTTTCGAATGAAGTCGGTTAGAATCAGTTGTCTCAATTCGTTACCTAATGTTTCGTGTTCCGCTTTAAAAATTTCTCGGACAGCATTTAATTTCCCAAGAGATTGGTTCAATAGCTGGTCTATTTTTTTTATTGCGAAGCAGTTGTACTTGTTTGCGGTCGATTAATCCAAGAGATTTCAATTCACTCTTCAATTCTTTTCAGGTCTTCTTCGGATACATCATACCAATGCGGCACGTCGAATAACATTCCTTGTAAGAGGATTTCAAACCACGCCAAGTCAAACGTTGGAAGGAGGCTTGCCCCTAGCAATTGTTGAAAATGTTTCGGGAACTCGATTCCTTTATGACGTAGAAAAATCAGTGTTGCCGAGAGATACTTCGGCTCATTTAAGAGTTCATCTTCCGAAATAGTACCATCGAGGACACGGCTAGTTCTCACCGCCTCGCAAAACATCGAATCCTCGGATAGATTTTTTTCAAAAAAAGGCTCTCTTTTGCGTAGAGAACTGATCGAGTTGTTTCTCTTCTTCCTTCGTTGGGAAAGAGAAATACACATAGTCCTGGTGCGGACACAAACTGCCCTCTTTGACAAGTTCTGGAACGGTAATTTCCTCATCGATTTCCCCACACATGGCTACATAACGTTCCCCATAGTGCAGGCTCTCCTTCATATGGAGGTGTTGCCGTTAGCGAAATCACATTGATGTCCGCAAAGGATTTACGGAAGGTTTCTAGACTCTTCCACCATTCATTTCGCAAGTGATGACACTCATCAAGGCATAATGTTCCAAGATTTGCTTCCTTAAAGAGTTTAACGATATCGACTCCTTTAAAAATCAAAATGCTCGGTTTCGACTACATCGTCCGTATCCTCAACTTCCGCGTCACCTTCCAGACGATTGATAGCACTGTGCAAAGCTTGATACGTCGCAACGGTAATCGTCTTTGGCTGTTTCAGATTTTTGCGAAATCATTTCATCGGCTAGACTCTCCGTGTCCAAAAAAACGCCTCACGAATACGATCTACCCACTGCTGGCGAATCGTCACGGTCGGCACTAGAATGAGCGCAGGCTTACTATTACGACGGATAAATTCAATTCCTAGCGTCGTTTTCCCAGAACCTGGAGCCGCCACTAAGTGAATATGACCATCTGCCATAATCGACTCGCTCTTTTTCTAAGATACGCTTTTGATACGCTCTCCACTCGCCTTTGAAAGATAAGTGCTCAAACATCCGTGTTCTCCTTTCATTATTAGAGTTCTTCTTTCAGTTCAATCTTGATGACACTATCTATCGCATCCGGTAATGGATACGTATAGGCCCCTATTTCCCCATATTCTGCGAAACAAATATTTTGAAAGGCTAATGTCGTCCAACTATTAGAAATTCTCACTTCACTACCATCATGTACAAAACTCATTCGTTGAATTTGTTCCCGATGAATCCCCGTTAAAGCAATCGGACCAATCGGTTGTTCGAAAACATGTGCGTATAGATTTTTACCATCCTTCGTATAATAGCCCCATTCTGGTTTTGGTAAATCCACAAATCCTCCACGATAGATAGATTCGCCATTCTTCTTCATCCAATCTCCAATGCCCTGTAAAATTTCAAGGCTCTCTTTTGGAAAGTTTCCTTTAGCAGTAGGTCCAACATTTAAAATCATGTTTCCGCCCTTACTAACACATTCCACCAGTTTACGAATGAGTACTTTAGGACTCTTATAGAGTTTATCACTTGGGTTATAGGCCCAATGGTTATTCATCGTGAGACATAGTTCCCACGGTAGCAATTCCCCTTTTACATTCCGAATCCCTTCATGCGGTACGATTTGTTCGGGACTGACAAAGTCTCCAGAATAGGAATGAATCTCCTCACTTGCAATACTTCCGAAGCCCTCTCCAGAAGTCTCTAAGCGGTTGTCAACAACCACATCAGGTTGATGTTTTCTTACGAGTTCTATTAAGTCGCTTGCCTTCCATTTTTCACCAAACATTTCTCCGTAGGAAAAATCAAACCAGAGAATATCGAGTTTCCCGTACTTCGTTACAATTTCTTCTACTTGGTGATGCATAAATTCCAAATAGCGGTCAAAATCGATTGTTTCATCCTTATATGCGATTTTTCCTCTCATAGGATGATGTCGATCTGCGTACTTTGGATAATCTGGATGATACCAGTCCAGTAGACTAAAATATAATCCCACTCGAAGCCCTTCTGCTCTTACTGCCTCTACAAATTCACGAACTAAATCTCTTCCAAAGGGTGTATTGGTAATTTTATAATCTGTATACTCGGAATCAAATAAACAAAATCCGTCGTGATGTTTAGCCGTCAATACGACATACTTCATTCCAGCTTCTTTAGCAGCCTTCGCCCAAGCTTTTGCATCGAATTCGCTTGGATTAAATGCGTCAAAATAAGGTTGATAGTCTTCAATTGTCATTTGTTCATTACTGCGAATCCATTCTCCCCTTCCAGGAATCGCATAAAGCCCAAAATGAATAAACATCCCAAATCGAGCTTGTCTAAACCATTTGGTCCTTTGTAAAATAATTTCTAAGGAATTCTCCATTGCCCCTCCACTCCTTTACACCAATGCCTTTATCTAATGTTATTCTAGCACTCTTCTCCTGCCAATAACACCCTTTTTTTCTTGAAGGAACAGAATTTCCTTTTAATACAGTAAAAATATAAAAAATCTCTTAGATAGGATTACCGCTACACAAAGATCAACAGTAATCACGTGATATCTAAGAGATTTGCTCTATTAGTCATTCATTCTTTTTTTCTGATAGTCTTTTGAGACCTTCATTAAAGTCTCGTAGGCTTCTGCCAATTCATCTTTCAATGTGGCATCTTTTAAGTACGATTGCACCTTGGCAATCACTTCTTTCTCGCGATTCGCATCTAAAATCGCGATGCCATTTTCTTTTTTAATACGAGCGACATCAACAACGACTTGCATGCGGCGTTCAAAGAGCGCCACAATCTCGCGGTCGATGGCATCAATTTCTGCACGTTGTTTTTCTAACAAGATATTTCCTCCTCATTTAAATTCCAAAGAAGACGCCTAATGGGTAGCCTACAATAATCGCACTAGCGGCACTGAGTAAGAATAGGCCTCCTCCGTATACAAAGGCATCTTTTGCATTCGTCCAACCAGAACCGACTGAAATCGCTACATACGGCATGCTTGGTGGTGTCATGAAGGCAAGGCTCGCCATGAATCCAATCAAGCAGGCAATCGTTCCAGCTTGTACGTCCACAGAACCTGTCGCATAGACGGTCGTTAATACGGTTGTGACGACCGATACGGTTACTAAGTTTGAAGAGACATTCGTTTGTAATCCTGCCCAGAGGACAAAGATAATCACGACAAGAATTGGAGCTAGTGTCGCAAATACAGGTACGAGTGAACTTTCAAGAAGTCCGATGACTCCTAATTCCGGTTTTGTGACAAGAGTTCCCATGCTTAGAGTCGCTCCTACCAAGAACATACTTGGCCAGTACACGCCCTTTTGAAGCCCTTCTTGAATCGATAAAAGTGGTTTCCCATCAAATGACAGAATTGCCATCAGGATAACCCCAATCATCGGTGGAAATGCCATCCCAGCTGTTTTCAGGAAGGCTGCAACGTCAGGTAAGAATCCTCCGACGAGTTCTGGAAGTACCCATAACAAGACCACTCCCATGAAAATCAGCACTGTTGCCGTTTCACGTTTTGATTTGGCAGGAAGGGAGTCGAGGGAGTCGAGTGGTTTCATTTCTACGTTTGACAAATCCACTCTCCAAACAGTTCTAAGAGCAACTCCCATCGCGATAAAGAGCACGAGTCCAGCTGGAATTCCGATCATCATATATTGCGCATTGGAAATCACGATTCCTGTTGCATTTTTGTAAAGTGCCATCGCTGTTACCGAGAAGACGTGGTTAATCGGTGTCATCGCTGTACCGATTGCCACCGTGGCAAAAAGTGCGATTAGGAGTACTGAAGCCTCTCTGTCCCCTTTTTTCAAGCCTAGAACCGCCATGATTTCCTCGTAAATCGGGAAGACAATCATAAACAGAATCGTCGGCGAAATAAAGAGGCTAATGGCCAAAACGCTGGTGTAAAAGGCCCCGATAAAATGCCATGGAGACTTCCCTGCAAAGGAGCTACCGAGTGCACGCGCGACGAAACGGCGAAGTGCGGGCGTTTGTTCCAACGCGTAAGTCATTAAAAATGTAAATAGTAAAAAGACAAAAGTTGAGTTCCCAAACGACAGACTGAAAATCTGTGAGTAATTCACTCCAGGAAGCATCCCAATGCCTAACATCACGTAGCAGAGAACGCTCGGCCAGTCTGTTGCGACAAAGAGCCAAAGCAATAAACTACTAAAGAAGATAGATAGAATGGAAACGGTCGGTGCCGCTAGTCCAAATAATGTTCCTTGTGTAATGGTTAAATAGCCACTCATTCCCATGAGAACAGCGCTGAGTGCAACGATTGATAGTTGCAGCTTGGTCCATGTTTTTCCTTTCATTGGTTCACCTCATTCTTATCTATCCTACCTCATTTTTTCATAGATTGCTATTGGAAATAAAGAGTTTCCGCAAATTTTCAATCCGTTTCCTACTATTATATAGAAGAAATTTTCCTCTAAACAAAAAGCCAGGCAAGAAGCCCGACTCTGGATTAATGTTCTAATTTTAAGGTTTGTGCTAAACGTTTGTACATGAGCATCGCAAGGACGCTATTTAGCCCAAACTTCACGATATTAAATGGAAGTAAGGCAAATGCCATTAATGATCCTAAGTCTGTGACAAATGGGTTTAATGCATGTGCTGCGGCCACGATTTTTTCCATTGGGAAGTTCATCGCTGTTGCGTAAAGTGGGAACATCACGAAATAGTTCGCTGTCAGTAACACCACTGTCGCTGAAATCGTACCGATGACTAAGCTGATCACCGCTGATTTGAAATTACGGCGGCGTTGATAGTAAAGCACTGCTGGTAACATAAAGCTTAAACTACCGATTAAGTTCACTGTTTCTCCGATTCCAAAGGTCATTGACCCATTATAGAGGAAGTTGAGCAATACTTTGATGAGCGCAATCAAGCTTCCGTGTAATGGTCCAAGAAGATATCCACCAAGCAACACTGGTAAATCCGAGAAGTCGAGCTTCACGAATGTTGGGATAAATGGAACGTTGAATGACAACAGCATTAACACGGTACTAATCGCACCAAAAACTCCTACTAGAACAATTTTTTTAGCCGATGTTCTGTTCGACTTTCTTACATTTGTACTCATGGTACGTCCTCCTTCATAGGGCGAAGGAAATTGCACTGTTTCTCAGTTTCAAAGAAAAAAAGCAGCATTGAAATGGACCTTTCAATACTGCTCGTCAAATAGACTTGTTGAAATAGTGCCATTTTCTCACATCTAGACTATACTATCGGTTCTGGAATCACACCAGATCATGCCAATTGGCTCGTGGACTATACCACCGGTCAGGAATTTCACCTTGCCCCGAAAATGTTATTTATGTTTGTATTGTAGCACCTCGCCGTCCGTTAGGCAATCTCTCTGCCTCAATAATGCTGTATTTATGCTGTTTCTCCAATAAAAAACTTGGATTACGTTAGCCGCAATCCAAGTTTTTCTATATTTATTTTTCTTCTTTTTGCTCCACAAGTCCAAGTCGTTCAACACTTTCTTTAGATGCTGAAAAACTTACTTTATCATCTTTCTTAACCAGCGCGGTATCCATTGTTTGATATAAACTTGGCGCTTTTTCACGACTTTCTGCGTCATCCAATTTGAACTTTTTCACATCTATTTCAATAGTGAAACCTATTGCATTTTCACCATCTGACGTAGTAACTTTTACACCTTCGATATCTTTCATTTGATTCACGAGTTCGTCTCGTTTTTGACGTGTTGCTGTTGCAAATTCCTGAACCCCTGACAAACGTACTACTACATCGGTTGTTAGAGATAAAACTGTGTCATTTCCTTTGTCATATACATAGGTATAAGTGACCTTCGAATGTTCTGTTTGTAAAACAAAGACAGATTTACTTTCTGATCTGCATCCTAGTAATACAAATACCGCCCCCAATAGTACAATGGATAATTTCAAGATTTTCTTCATTAGAAAACTCTCCTTTATTTCACTTCTTTAAACTCGTATTCTAAAATAGCGTCTTTAGATAATTGGTAGCTAACAATATTATCTTTTCTTTTCAAAGCTGCATTAACGGTATTATAGAGTATTGGCGCTTTTTTGCGACTTGCCGCATCATCGAACTTAAATTTTTGAACGTCGACTTCAATCGTTAACGCAATGTAGTTATTATCGTCCTTCTTAGTGTATGTAACACCTTCAATTCCTTCCATCTCCGCTACAGCCTCGTCTCGCTGACTACGTACGGTTTCTGTGTACTGTTCATCTTTGGTGATATCGTAAACAATTTCCATCGTTAGTTTCGAAACTGAATCTTTCTCTTTATCATATACATAGGTTAATTTCGTCTTACTAGCCGTCTTTTGTAACACAAATTCACTTTTTGTTTCTTGGCTACAACCTAGTAAAACAAATAATGCCCCCAATAATAGAATGGATAATTTCAAGATTTTCTCCATTAATATACTCCCTTTAATTTGACTTGCCTTTATCATAGAAAATGAACTATCGTTTGTCAAATTCTGTTGACATCCACACTCGTCATTTATATAAAAAAACTTGGATTCCATTCACTGCAATCCAAGTTTCTATTCGACTATTTCACTTCTTTAAATCCTTCTTTTAAAAATACTCTTTTTTTAGATTCTTCAAAGCTATAAATATCATTTTTCTTTATTACCGCTGTATGAACACTACTATAGAGAGCTGGTGCTTTAGCAGCTGTCTTCTCATCATCATAGTTGAACTTCTTTAGATCCACTTCAATCGTTATCTTTAGTTCTTTTGCGCTATCAGATTGAGTGACTTTAACCCCTTCAATTCCATTCGCGTCGTCTACTATTAGTTTTGCGGTACTACGTGCTTTTTCTTCAATATCTTTACTTTTTGAAATGTCGTAGATGAGATTAAATGTTATAGATGAAACTGAATCTTTTTCTTTATCGTATACATAAGTAATTTTTTGTTTTATATCACTTAAATCTAAAGTAAATTCACTTTTTGTTTCTGAGCTACATCCTAGTAACACAAATAACGCTCCTAACAACACCATTGTTAATTTCAAAATTTTCTTCATTAAAATACTCCTTTAAATCTGACTTGTCTTTATCATAAGAAATGCGAGGGGATGTGTCAACCTATTCCTGTTAAAGGGGCGCTCTAAAAAGTGCAAACAAAAACCGCCTCCTGGGAAGGAGACGGTTATTTCATTTCATATTAGAAACGGATGTAAGTTGCGCGAGCTGCAACGCTTGCTGGGATTGTACGGTAAGAGATTACGTTTAATCCACGTACGTTCATTTCAGAGATGTATAATGAACCATCCGCGTTAACTGCTTCTACGAATCCTACGTGTCCGTAAGTTGGGTCAGCACCTGCTAAACCTTGTTGGAATACGATTGCTGAACCAGCTGAAGGTGAGTTAGATACTGAGTATCCATAGCTACGAGCGTATGAAGGCCATTCAGCCGCGTTACCCATCATGCTGTGTCCGATTGGTGTTCCAACTTGTGCCATACGGTTAAATACGTAGTAAGTACATTGTCCGAAGTATCCACCGTTAAGTGAAGCACGGAAACTTGGGTCAACTGCTGGGAAACCTCCGCCAGCTGTGTAAGTGTAGCTTGATGTTTGTGCTGGAGCTGCTGGTGTTGAAGTAGAGCTTGAAGTTGAAGCTGTACTTGTTGAAGCTGTGCTAGCTGCTGCTGGTGCAGGTGCTTCATATGAAGTTTGTGTAGCAGTTGTTTGTGATTGTGAAGCTTGAGCTGCTAAAGCTTTACGTGATTCTTCAGCGATACGAGCTGCTTCTGCATCTGCTTTTGCTTTTTCTTCAGCTAAACGTTTTTGGAAAGCTTCTTTCTCAGCAACTAATCCATCACGTTTTGCGATTTCAGCTAACTCTTCTTGTGAAAGGTTTGCTAATAATACTTTGTTTTTAGAGAAAGTATCGTTTAATTCTGTTTGTAATGAAGCTAATTCTTTTTCAGCTGCTTCTTGTTCAGCTAATTTTTCTTGTTGAGCTTCTTCTTTAGATTCTACTTGTTTTTTGTCTTCAGCTTGTTGTTGCATTAATTCGCGGTTTGCGCTCATTAAGTCCATTACAACACCGATACGGCTAACCGCATCTGATAAGCTTTCAGCGTTTAATAAGAAATCTAAGTATGAACGAGCACCGTTTGTTTGTACTGAACGAGCTTGTTCTTCTAAACGTGAGTTACGTTCTGCGATTACTTTTTCTAATTTAGCAATTTCAGCTTTTAATGTTTCAATTGCTTCTTGAACTTCAGCTTTTTTAGCTTGAGTTGCATCGATTTTAGTTTGTACATCAGATAATTCCTTCGCTAATGAATCGATTGTAGAATTAACTGCTGATTTTTTCTCATTAATGTTAGCGATTGATGAGTTAACTGTTTCGATTTGTGAATCGTAGTCTTGCGCGTTAACTGATGGCGCTAAAGCTCCTAATGATAATACTGTTCCTGTTACTAATACTGTTAATAAACGTTTTTTCAAGTGATTTCCCCCATTGTCTTTCACTAATATATATTCGAAGTAGCCGGTCACGGCTTTTAATAAAACTTGACTTGGTACTATAATACCATAGGACTTTAGGCCGATGTTGATTTTCTTCGAATTGATAATACCTTGTAATAAAGCTGTAACATAACCCGAACGACTGACCTTTTTGATACATAAATCGTTATTTTATGTGAAATATTACAGGGTAAAATGTGAATTTTTGTTGATTTTTGACATGAAAAAAGTATAAATAAAAATTGGATTTCGGGAAAGCCGTATGGCTATCATCATAGTGACGGTAACGTTGTACCGGTTCGAGCCGAAGTCTCTCACCTTTAAAGCCTCAAAGAGGGCGTACGGAATCCAAAACCAATCACCAAGATTACCGCATTGAAAGGATCTTACGTAAAATATCTTTAGCTGCTATGGATTGAGCGGATGCAGTTTTAAATGGAAATGTGTTCGGTTTTGGAGTCAACAAATTCGGGCTTTTGACCAAAAAGTTATTTTGCAATATAACGTATACATCATATTGTGTTTTTTACATTCGCTTTTGAAACATGATTGTGTAGGCGTTTCTAGAAGGTCTGAAAATCTATTTAAAAACTTTTTTTATTTCAAACTTTGTGAAATGCTCGTTAGCGTTTGATTCGTTAAGTATATTTTTCTAAGTGACTTTATATATAACAGGCACAGGATGATTCTGAAGAATGCTGTGGATTTTATCATCATTGTAACGGGATGAAGCATAACAACGAGGGAGAAAGACAGAAATGCCATAGATTCATTCGTATCTATGGCATTTCGTTTTCTTTCCCCCACAAAGTTGAATAGGAATGAGATAGCTGTTTACAGCTAAACTCATTCCATTCAACCACTGTGCTAAGAGGGCGTAGGATTGTTAATCCGTACGCCCTCATTGAGGCTTTTAAGGCGCAAGATCAAGGCTTGCGCCGGTGCAACGTTACAGTAATGAACAGTAAATTCAAAAGGATTCGCAGGAATCATCCGTACTTGCACTTTTCTTTTATTTCAACACCACTAAGAAGTATTTTTTCTTACCACGGCGGACGATGACGAAGCGTTCTTCGAAGGAATGTTCTTTCGTCCATTCGAATTCGAGGTCGGTTACTTTTTCACCGTTGATTGAAATCGCGCCGTTTTGAATGTCTTCGCGTGATTGTCTTCTTGATGGTTCGATGCCAAGGTCAACCAGCCAAGTTGCTAAGTTTTGGCTTTCTTTTGAACTTTCGAAGGTTGGCATGTTCTTGAAGCCTTGTTCGATTTCGTCGGCTGTTAATTGTTGTACGTTTCCTGTGAAGAGCGCGTTTGTAATTTTCTTCGCGTCTTCTAGAGCTTTTTCGCCGTGAACGAAGCGAGTCACTTCTTCAGCAAGGCGGATTTGCGCCTCACGTTTATGTGGTTCTGTCGCCACTTTTTCTTCGAGCGCTTCGATTTCTTCGCGTTCTAAGAATGTGAAGTACTTGATGTATTTAATCACGTCGAGGTCATCTTGGTTTAACCAGAATTGGTAGAATTCGTATGGAGTTGTCTTTTCAGGGTCGAGCCATACAGCGCCACCAGCTGATTTTCCGAATTTTGTACCGTCTGATTTTAACATCAATGGAATGGTTAGTCCGTATGCACGAGACTCCGCTCCTTCTACTTTACGGATTAACTCAAGCCCTGAAGTGATATTCCCCCATTGGTCCGCACCACCGATTTGAACTTGCACGTCTTCTGTCTTGAATAAATGCAAGAAGTCCATTGATTGTAGGATTTGGTATGAGAATTCTGTAAAGGAAATTCCCACTTCTAGACGGCTTGCGACAACGTCTTTAGCAAGCATTGTATTCAAGTTGAAATGCTTCCCGAAGTCACGTAAGAAGTCTAATAATGATAAATCTTTTGTCCAATCGTAGTTGTTTACAAGGCGTAATGTCGCTTGGTCTTCATCTGTTGTGAAGAATAATTTCTTCATTTGTGCTGTTAATTTTTCAACGTTATGTTGAACTTGTTCCATTGATTGAAGTACACGTTCGCTTGTACGACCACTTGGATCCCCGATAGAGCCTGTTGCTCCACCAATTAAGATAACTGGTTTATGTCCTGCTAATTGGAAACGACGAAGAATCATAAATGGAATTAAGTGTCCAATGTGCATGCTGTCGCCAGTTGGGTCTACCCCACAGTAGAGTGATACAGCCTTTTCGCTTGTTAAGGCACGTAAGCCTTCTTCATCTGTCATTTGGTTGATGGCGCCGCGCCATTCTAAATCATCGATAATGTTCATCTTGTTTCTTCCCTTCTTTCTTGTAAATAAAAAATCCCTAATAGCCAAATAGACTATTAGGGACGATTTTCACCGTGTTACCACCCTTGTTGACGATGCATGGCATCATCCACTCAAGCATCCTTATCGCGGATGAGACGTCCTGACGGATCGCTCCCAAGTGTACTTCGCGGATGTGGGGGATTGTCTTGCACCAACCGACAACTCTCTTCTTTCTCCCGTGGACAACCACTACTGCGCTTGTTCATTGCTTCTATATGTGCATTTAGTATACGGCTTATCCTACTTGATGTCAATGACTACATTTCATCTGGAGCAGCCACGCCAAGAAGCGCTAGGCCTTGTTTGAGGATGCTTGCTGTTGTTTGTACTAAAGCGATACGGCTGTTGAAGGCTTCATCTTCAACAAGTACTTTTGTATGGGCGTAATATTTATTGAACGCTTGTGCTAAATTGATAACGAATTTTGCAATCGCTGATGGTTCGCATTTTTCTTCAGCAAAGCGGACAACGTTTGGATAGTTTTCGATGAGTTTCAATACTTCCCACGCATCATCGTCTGTTAATGAGAACGCCTCTTTTGTATCAACAGTATGGTTCGCTTTACGTAAAATACTCATCGCACGCGCATGCGTATATTGTACGTATGGTCCTGTTTCTCCTTCGAATTGCACCACTTCTTCAAGCGCGAAGTCGAAGTTGTTTGTACGGTCGTTCTTCAAGTCGTGGAAAATAACCGCCCCCACCCCAACAGCGTGAGCTACTGCTTCTTTGTTTTCAAGCGATGGATTTTTTGCTTCGATTTGTTTCAAAGCAAGTTCTGTCGCTTCTTTTAACACGCCTTCCAGAAGGATGATTTTTCCTTTACGTGTCGATAATTTCTTACCGTTCAATGTGATTAGTCCGAATGGAATATGCACGATATTTTCAGACCAAGGTAAGTTTAATTCTTTTAAGACAGCTTTTAATTGTTTGAAGTGGTTTGATTGTTCCATCCCTACCACGTAAATACATTTTGCAAAATCGTAAGTATTCTTACGGTAGTTAGCAGCTGCTAAGTCACGTGTCATATATAATGTTGCGCCATCTGATTTTTTAATTAATGCTGGTGGTAAGTCATATTTCTCAAGGTCTACGATTGTTGCACCATTATCCACTTTTAGTAAGTTCGCGTCTTCAAGCATATCCACCACAACGTCCATCTTGTCGTTATAGAACGCTTCACCATTGTATGAATCAAAAGTCACGCCGAGTAAGTCATACACGCGGTTGAATTCTTTCAAGGATTCACTTCTGAACCATTCCCATAGACGAACTGCTTCTGGGTCTCCATCTTCTAGTTTCTTGAACCATGCACGGCCTTTGTCATCGAGCGTTGGGTCTAGTTCTGCTTCTTCGTGGAAACGAACATATAATTTAATGAGTTCTGCGATTGGATCTGCTTTTACAAGCTCTTCGCTACCCCATAATTTGTACGCTTCGATGAGTTTCCCGAATTGTGTCCCCCAGTCTCCTAAGTGGTTGATACGAATTGGTTCATAGCCTACTTTTTTCTCAAGGTTCGCAATCGCGTTCCCAATAACCGTTGAACGTAAATGTCCCATTGACATTGGTTTCGCGATATTAGGTGAAGACATATCGATAACCACTTTACGACCTTGACCGTAATCCCAGTCACCGTAATGTTCTCCAAGTTCTAAGACTTCTTTTAAGACTTCATCGGCAAAAGCGCTACGTTCTAAGAAGAAGTTCGCGTATGGTCCCATTGCCTCTGCGCGTTCGATGTGCTTATCGCTTACAGCTTCCACGATTTCTGCCGCGATGGCTTGTGGAGCTTTACGTAATACTTTTGCAAGTGTAAATGCAGGGAAAGCGAGGTCCCCTTGGTTTGCGTATTTAGGCACTTCAATCATTGATACGATTTCGTCAACGCTTAAATGCTCGCCGACTGTTTTTGCGATTTGTTCTGCAACAATTTTCTTGTAATTCATCTTTGTTCTCCTTTTCTATGGTTTTTATACTCGGATATCCATTTATACAAAAAAATCCCTATACGACGACAGTCATATAGAGACGAGAATTCCCGTGGTACCACTCTGCTTGCTCAAATGAGCCACTTTAATCGGTAACGGCGAATCCGGATTATCCTACATTTCAAATAATCATTTCAAAAGTGCGGTTCATTTTTAATGAATGGTTGGCTTTCACCCTTCCAACTCGCTAATACATTCGGTTAAAAACTACTCTCTTTTTCATCAATTTTGCTATTTAACTGTCATCCACTGTATCATAACTAGCATCATTTTGCAATTTTACTTCTCTTTGAAATAACGAACCCCATTGACCACTGATGAAATGGCAAATAATACCGCAACGATTCCATAGAGAGGCTTCGAAACGAACGCTAAAATCACAAACGCAATCGCACAAATGGCATAAACAATACATTGATATAAGTTTTGATTCATTCCTGTCACCTACTTCAATTTATCATGGTCATACGTGTGCACGAGTTCAAGCCCTGCAAACGTTGTTGACGAAGCGCTTCGTACACGACAATCGCTGCCGTATTCGATAAGTTCAATGACCGTACATGCGTATCGTTCATCGGAAGACGCAAGCATTTCTCTTCGTTTTCGCGCATAAACTCTTCAGGAAGACCGGTTGTTTCTTTCCCGAACATGAAGAATTGTTCCTCGTCACGGGCTAAATCCACCTCATCATAAGTATGGTTGGCGAATTTTGTAATTAAATATAATGAACGTTCTCCTAAATACTCTAGGAACGCTTTGAGGGATTTGTGATACGTAATATCGACATCATGCCAATAATCGAGACCCGCGCGTTTTAAGTGCTTGTCATCTGTCGAGAATCCAAGCGGTTCAATCAGGTGCAATGGCGAATTCGTCGCCGCACAGGTTCTTGCGATATTCCCAGTATTTGCTGGGATTTGTGGTTCAAATAATACGATATGATTCACCGTCATTTGGTTGCCTCTTCTCTATATTTTTCTTGTAAAACTACAATTGCTTTATCTAATTCTTCAACTAACTCGATATCTTCCTTCGACGGATTTTCGAGTGATTCGAGTTTCTTCATCGCTGCTGCTTTTTGCTCGTTAAAATAATCAATCATCTCTTTGTTCGACTCATTCACGATTTCTGCAACGGCCCATGCAGCGGTTCCCTTCATCACGGGACGCATATCTTCTTTCATGACACGAAGAAGGAGTGGCACCGCTGTTTTATCGCGGTAGTTGGCCAGGGCGATAATCGCATTTCGCTGCAACGGCTTCTTCCCACGCCACGATCCAGCCATTTTGCCAAAACGCTCCTTGAATTCCTTGTTTGAAATCGTCACAAGCGGCTTCAATAGCGGGTGCGTCTCCTCAACGGATGGCTCCATTTCGGGATGCAAGTGGAAATCTTTTCCCTTATTATACGGACACACTTGCTGGCAAATATCACAGCCGTAAATCACATGCCCGATTTTTTTACGAAACTCTTGTGGCATAAAGCCCTTCGTCTGCGTCTGATACGACAAGCATCGCATGGCATTCATACGCCCGTCTCCTAGGAGCGCACCAGTTGGACAGAAATCCACACAGCGCGTACAATCGCCGCACCCGTAGTCCACCATCTCGTCGGTTGGAAACTCAATATTCGTAATCAGCTCCCCTAAGTAGACATACGAGCCAAATTCCTTCGTAATGAGAAGTCCATTTTTACCGACAAAGCCAATCCCCGCACGCTCAGCCACGCGCACATCGATTAATTCACCCGTGTCGACCATCGGCTTAAATCTAGAATCTTCGTCTTGAACTTCTTCTTTGATGTAGTTAATGAGTGCTTCCATGCGTCTTGCGAGAATAAAGTGATAATCCTCACCCCACGAAGCCCTTGCAAAGGCCCCACGACGCTCTCCCTTCACACGTTCCGGCTTATTCTTCGGAAGTGTCGGATATGCCAACGCAATGGAAATAATCGTTTTTGGAGTGTCGAAGATTTTCTCAGGATAAATACGCTCTTCTAGCACTGGATGCTCAAATCCTGTTGTATGGCCAAGTTCTTTAGAACGGCGCATGCTCTCTTCTAAGTGCGTAAACGGCTCGGCAGAAGCAAAACCAATCTTATCAATGCCAAGCTCTTTACTTTTAGCGATAATTTTCTGTTTTAAGACTGCTATATCCATCAAAAACCTCCTCTCTTTGTTCCTATCTATTGTACTATACTTCTCTTTTATCACAAAGTGTCTAAATTTTGCGCAAAAAAAGAACGCTAGCCTTCGGTGAAAACACTGCGAAAGTTAACGTTAGTCGAACATCAATTGCCGTGCAAAATCAATTACAGAGCAAAAGATTATTTGTATAATAGCGCTTTTCTTAGAAAAAATCAACTGAAAAGTTAAGAAATTCTAACGTTTTTGAAAAATTTTTTATCGCTCGCCAAGTTATCTTGAATTTTCATCGAAAAATCCTTCTCTGATGCACTTTAAGAGTGTTATAAATAACGAAAAAGCAACTCCTTGAGTTGCTTTTCTTATACTGTTTTCTTTTTCACTTCATTATACAATTCTTCCGTAATCATAGCAGCTGCCATCGGATGGTCTCCAGGATTAATCACGACATCATAAAATGCTAATTGTTCATCAAGTGTCACAATTAACGCTTTACAATCTTCTCCATAGTGTTTACGAAGTCTCTTCCAGTCCGTATACACTTTGAGTGTCAGCTCTTTCGTTTTTCCTGGTTGCATTGCTAAATCAAAAGGAATATTAGGTTCTACGTCCGTTTGCGGGTTATCTTCAAGAAATTGGTCATACCCATGAAGTCTCATTGGCGCAATAAATTTTGCGGTTTTTAAAGCTTCATAAAACTGATATAAATAGACTTGGCTAAGTGTTTTTTTATCTTTCGTATTCAGTTTACCCAATTGACGTGCCAAATATAACCACTTGATCACATTCGGATTCGTTACAGGGATTTCTTTTTCATCGATCCCTTTATACCGCGGAAGATCCACTAGTTGTTCCGCAAGAATCGTTGTTTTTCACCACAATATTGAATTCCACGTATTCCATCATAGATAAATAAGTCTCTTATGAAATTACGAATCCCTTCTTTATCAGGCCCATTCTCAATTCGTTTAAAATCAAATATCTCATCTTTCTTATAAATCTCTTTATGGTAATGCATGTATGAGCTTGGAATCAATTGAGCCATTGGCATTGTAACAGAAAGTGAGCCCTTCTCATCTTCTGATGCATGAGAAAACAAATAAGGCTCATCTGTTTCTACTGAATACACTACATAAATATCATCTAATAAAAATAGTTTTTCTCGAATCAGTTTATACAATTCCCGTCTTTTATAATTTAATAGTACCTGTTTGGCTTCAAATCGTTTAGCCTCTTCAGCATGCACTCTATAATATAATTGCCAAATCTCCGAAATATCTGAAGCCGTTAATTTTTCACAATCCTCTTTAGTAAGTTTGCCCTCTTGTTCATTCACAAAGCGATTCCCAGCGCAGCAATATAAGCATTATATAGTTGGGCATCCGGGGCATTTTCCGAATGCAACACTCGCCCCTTATAAATATCAAGTTTAGTCCCATCTTGAACTATAGCCATCACCATTGTGTCTGAAGCTTCTTGTACCTTACCTTCAGGAACCTCAAGTGATAAAACGGTTGTTTTCACAGGAGTTTCCGTTACACAACTCATATTCGTTACAACAATTTCATCCCCTACTTTGATAGTTCCTTTAACAAAGCCCACTACCATTAAGTCTGAAGGATTGTCATCTCCCTTAAAAAAATTAACAACACCAAGAGTAAAACTCGGATCCTGTTCCTTCTTTACAAATAAAAAATCGAATAATCCCATTCATATTCCTCCCGTTTTTCAATAGCTGATACTTGATACTTAAATTATATCATAGCTTATTTCGAGAATATATAAACCACTAAACCAGAGAAAAGCAACTCAAGGAGTTGCTTTTCTTATAACTATTTAATCTATTACATTAAAGAATTCTTCTGTCATCAATTCAGCTATCGGATATTCGCCAGGATTAATAACAACATCATAATCCTTTACCAATTCATCAAGCGTTACAACCAATCCTTTATACTCTTCACCAAAGTGTTTACGGAGTCTCTTCCAATCTGTATACACTTGGACGGCCTTCTCTTTTGTTTTCCCTTGTTGTATCGCTAAATTAAAAGGAATATTAGGTTCGATTGCAGTTTGTGGATTATCTTCCAGAAGTTGGTCATACCCATGAAGTCGTATTGGCGCAATAAATTTTGCGGTCTTTGTAGATCTGGCAAAAATACAAAAATATCCTTTACCGATATTCTTTGTTCTTTATCGTCTATTCCGCTCGATTGACGTGATAGATGTAACCATCTAACTAAATTCGGATTCGTTACAGGGATTTCTGCTTCATCTACCCCTTCATAATTCGGAAGGTCCATTAATTCTTTTGCAAAAATCAACGTATCTTCTGTGAAATATAGAATTGATTCTACCCCATCATATATAAATAAATCTCTTAGAAAATTACGAATCCCCTCTTTTTCAGGTCCGTTTTCAATTCGTTTAAAATCAAATCTCTCATCTTTCTTATAAATCTCTTTACGGTAATGCATGTATGAGCTTGGAATCAGATAAACCCATGAATGTGAAACAGTCACTCCCTTATTTCCATCTAATGATGCAGTAGCAAACAAATGAGGTTCGTTCGTTTTTGTTGAGTATATTACATAAATGTCATCTAATAAAAATAGTTTTTCCCGAATCAAATTAAAGAAATCTCGTCTTCTCTGATCCACCTTCATTTTTATTTCTTTTACCTTTTCAAACTCTTCAAGATGGGCCTTCCAATATAAACTCCAAATCTCCGAAATGTCTGAAGCAGCTAATTTTTCACGATCCTCCTCAGTGAGTATTCCATCTTGTTGCCTTACAAAAGCGATATCCATTGTAAAACGATAAGTAAGATAAACCTGAGTATCTGTCACGTTTTCCGAATGCAACACGGTACCTTTATAAATCCCAAGTTTATTCCCATCTTTGACTTTTACCTTCACCACTTTTTCTGAGGTTTCTTGAACCTCCTCTTCATCAACATAAACGGATGAAATAACGGTTTTTACAGGCGTCTTGGGCAAACAACTTATCTTTGTAACAACAAGTTCGTCCCCTACTTTGAGGGTTCCTTGAACAAAGCCCTCAATAATTAAGTCTGTCGTGTTGTCATCAACACCAATTACATTAATTACTCCAAGAATACAGCTTGATTCTGCTTCTGATTCTGCTTCTTTCTTCTTTCCAAATAAAAAATCAAATAATCCCATTTTGTTTCTCCTACTCCTAATCATTCACTATCTTTGGTTTCATTACTCGTTTCGAAATATAGCGTTCCGTTAATAAGGACAGGATGTGGAATTAATGGACCTCCCAACGGTTGGAGGAGGCCTCTCCAATCTTCCCCATATTCGTCATTGAATCTCTTCCAATCTGTAAAAATGGGAACAGCCTTCTTATTGTCTTTTAGCTCTTTCATTGCTACTTCATACTTCACATCTTCTGCAAAAGAAGTCTCCCCATTTTCATTGGGTTTTGGTAATTCTCCTTCTACTTTGATAGGCACAATAAAACGTGCTGTTTTCAGAGCTTCCGTTAAACGGTTTAAATACAAATTGGATAAGAAATCTCGGTCTGCCTTTCCTAATGTAGTAGTATCTGCTATTTGACCTATCATTAGTAAGCAACGAACCAACTCCGGATTCATTATCGGTTTATCAACCTCTCTCATTCCTTCTAAATCCGGGGCTTTCATGAGCGCCTTTGCACTAATTGACGTTTCCTCTGAAATAAACTCAATTCCTTCAGCTCCATTTAAGAAAATAACTTCGTTTAAGAAATTCGAGATACCATCTTTATTAGGCCCGTTTTCAACGCGACGGAGTTCAAACTCTTCAGGATATGTCATACTCTCTTTATATACCGCAGGAATTAAACGTACCCTTAGTTCAGATGGCTCGAGACTACCATCTTGATTTCTTGTCGAACTCATAAATAGACATGGTTCGCCAGTCTTTACAGAATAAACTACATATATTTCATCCAGTGTTAATAATTTAGCGCGCACCTGCTCCATTAAAATAATGATCTTTTCAAGATAGTATGCATAGTTTTTCTCTGTAGCCTGTGTATCACAAAAACGGATAGATTGTCTCCATATTTCTATTAAGTCCGCAATCGAAAAGCGTCTACGATCCTCATCCGTTAATATCCCATCTTGCCAGAATAAAAATGCATTAATAATAGCGTAAAGATAAGCAGCTCTTAATTTAGCTTCGCTTACCCCTTCCGAATGCAAAACCGTGCCTTTATACACGTTGTGTTTTTTACCATCTTTAATCGTTATCACAATATTTTCGCCGGATGCCTTCTTCACTTGACCTTTATTCGCGTCTTCAAGTGCGGATATGACAGCTTTTGCAGGTTTATCATTATCACTTCCTAAATTTGTAATAATAACTTCATCTCCAACGTGAATCGTTCCTCTTACGCTTCCTAAAACGACTAAGTCTTCTGTGTCATTTGAATTAGGGAGTATCTCTTCTACCCCCAAAAAAACAGTTGTATTTTCTTTCTTCTTTCCAAATAAAAAATCAAATAATCCCATTTATATTCCTCCCGTTTGCTAATAGCTGACATTTTAATTATAGCATAGCTTTTTTAACGGATATAGAGACAAAAAATAAGGACCCACACTGTGAGTCCTTATGCATTATGCGTCTTTTTTATGGGCTTCTTTAATTTTGTTAAAGATGCTTTCTGTAATATAGGCACCCGCTTCTGGGTTTCCTGTTCCGTTGATGATGACATCATGAAGTCCTAGGTTACCATCGAGTGGTTGCATGAGTCCTTGCCACTCTTCGCCGAATTTTTGGCGGAATCGTAACCAGTCTGTGAAGAACATCAAGGCTTGTTCCTTATCTCTTCCTTCGACCATCGCTAAATCAAATGTCATGCCTTCTTTGAAACTTGTCACGCCGTTTTCGTTGGCTTGTGGAATTTCACCATGCGTACGCATCGGCACGATGAAAGTAGACTTCACTAATTCTTGTCCGAAGAAATGGAAGTACATTTCATGTAGAAATTCTTTTTCAGGAGTATCTGGTTTTCCTAATTGCCCTAGAAGAAGCATCCAGCGAACCAATCCAGGGTTTTCTACAGGAATGTCTACATCACGCATTCCTTCGTAGTTTGGAAACTCAATCAATCCTTCTGCTGCAATCGCAGTATATTCAGAGAGAATGCGAACCCCTTGCGCACCATCTAGTAATACAACTTCTCGAATGAAGTTTCGAATACCTTCTTTATCTTCCCCATTGTCGATATAGCGAAGTTCTAAGTCTTCCGTATCTTCATTTTGTTCTTTCAAATTTTCTTTAAACGCCTTCGTTACCAAATGAACCATTGGCGGTGAAGTGACATAGTTATCGTCATCGGTTTTCGTTGTGTTCGCAAATAAGTATGGCTCACCCGTTTTCTTAGAGTAAACTGCGTAAATGCCATCTAAAAGGAATAATTTGTCGCGAACCATCATGACAAGAGTACGAATCTTATTGAAGTTTTCTTCACGTTTTTCATCTGTATCATTCTCAGCATTCGCGTTGCAATACCATAAAAGAAGTCGCCAGATTTCGGCTACGTCAGATACGGTTAAATGCGCGCGGTCCATATCCGTCAATACGCCACCTTCAACGCCGATAAAGCGTTCGCCTAACGCGTTGATGTATGCAGAGTAAAGTTGTTTTTCAGTAACGCCTTCAGAGTGAAGCACTGTTCCGACATATGGGAAGAATTTTGTCGCATTCTCCACCCATAAAACAGCTTTTCTATTCGACGCTTCCATCACACGATCTTCACCGACTTGAATTCCGTAAACCGCTGTTCGAAACGGTTCATCATCGTCGCTACCTAATTTTGTAAGGATGACTTCATCCCCGACTTTAACCGTTCCGTTGACTTGTCCGGCAACGACCATATCTGGTGAGTCTTTTGAAACAGAGTATACATATTCAATACCCACCGTAAATACACGTGGTTCTTCAGTTTCTTTTTGTTCTTCTACTTTTTTTGGAGCAGGCTCAACTGTTGCTTGCTCTTCCTTTTTTTCTTCTGGTTGAACCGGTTTTTCTTCTACTTTCGGTTCTTCTTTTTTACGAGAAAATAAATCTTTAAATCCCATGGTAAATCCTCCTGGCGGTTAGTAGTTCTATTATAGCATACTTTTACTGTTTGTTTTCACCCTTTTTCACGATGGCCACGACATAGTGCACCGTTACTTTGGAGAGAGGGTGCGAGATGCTATAGGCCTTATCTTCGGCACTTGCTCCCCAGTATAATGGCGTCATTTCGAGTAAATGACGATAGGTTTCTTCGGTTAAATCCACCGTGTAGCGTACCTCTTCAAACGTGACTTGAGGGCATTCGGACTGCACTCGCTCTAAGATATCCGCATTCGAATACGTTTGTTTCTGGATTTGAACGGTAGAGCTGCTGGCGTAATTCCGCTAAATAATCGTTACCAGGAATGACTTTAACGAGCGTCCCTCCTGGAGCCAATACGCGCATAAATTCTTGGTAGTTCGACGGCGTTAAAATATTCAAAAGCGTCCCACAAGACTCATCCGCAAATGGTAAGTTCGCCAAGTCTCCTAAGAAGAATAGCGCTTGGTTTCCAAAATGAACCGACGCTTGATGAATGCCTTCTTTAGCAATATCCATTCCGCATAAAGGGGCCTTCACGCGCTTAGAGAGCCACGCTAAATGACTGCCTTCCCCACATCCAATATCGACAATAAACTTCTCTTCCTCTCCCGAAAGATGCGGTAAGATGGCCTCTAATAAAGGCTCAAAGAACCCACTCTGCGCAAGTTCATAGCGATGATGGAAAAGAGGCGCGTCATAATCCGTATTCGCATTTTGCTTCATCAGATGCAAAGTGCCTTTTTTCGAAATATTAAATCGGTGCCCCTTCCCGCAGACGACACTATGATTTTCGGCTGAAACCATTGCATCATGGCAATACGGGCAACGAAAGGCATGTAAGTGTTGGTTGATGAATTGTTCGGCCCAATCGATTTTCTTAATGGCCGGAGTTAGTGTATTAATATTATTCATGCTAGTAATTATACTCCATATTATTCTATTCGTAAGTATACCATACTTAACTTGCATTAAATGACCGTTTTTTTCTTTGATTGTATTGTTTTTTTTCTCTCTAACTGTATAATTAGAATGTTGTTGGCTATGTAAATCTGGAATAAAAAGGAGAAATTGGAATATGAAAAATAAAAAAACAATCATTATAGCTATTATTTTAATTATACTTGCCTCATTAGTAACTTATTATTATACAATTTTTGTCCCACATCAAAAAAAGCAGTTTCTGATTTTGAAAATGCGGTAAGCATCGTTACCGACAAAAATAAAGAACTAGAAACAGTCCTTTCTGAAGCTGATGAATTAATCGAAAAGAATGAGACACCATATGAAGATTCAACCTTGCAAAAATTAAAAGAGACAACAGAAAGTGCAAAAAGTTCGTTGAGAGTAATCCCAGAGATGGCTAAAAATACGGACGAAATCAACAAGCAAGTTGAACAGTTAAATGAACCTATCGATTACACATCTTCTATCGAAAGCTTAAATTCAGCTTTCAAAGAATATAAACATAGTGTTGCTCAATACAAACAAATCACAAATCCAAGTAAAGATTTCATTGAGGGACGCTTAAAAGAAATTGGAACTATTACTGATGTTCAGTCTGTAACTGAAGATCATGATCCAAATAGACAATTAAATAAAAAAGGCGGGTATACCGCATCCGTATATTTCCACGACAATAGAGTGACTCAAACTTTATATGGTAGTGATACTGTTGAACAAGGAACAGAAGGCGGAGGAAATATCGAAGTCTATGCAAATATTGAGGATGCGAAGGCTAGAAATGAATATCTAGCATTATTTGACAAAGCCACAGCAATTAATCCTGGTTCACACGAACTCTATGGAACTGTAATCATTCGAACTTCAAATCATCTAACTGCTAGTCAACAAAAAGAATTAACGCAACAAATTTTACAAAAGTTAATAGAAGTTAGATAATGGTGGTATAGCCCATTTATTAAGGAGAAGAATTATGACACAAAAAATTCCAGTTACAATCGTCAGCGGCTTCCTTGGCGCTGGGAAAACAACTTTAATCAACAAAGTTTTAAAAGAAAAACACGGCGAACATATCGCTGTTGTCATTAACGAATTCGGCGAAATCGGTGTAGACCACCAATTCGTACTTGACGTTGAAGAAGAAATCTATCAAATGGATAACGGCTGCCTCTGCTGTACCCTTCGTACAGACATTGCCGATATGTTGAAATCAATCTTAATGGTAAAAGAACAAAACGGCATTCGCGTAGACCGTGTGTTATTCGAGACAACAGGTCTTGCTGACCCAGCTCCAATCGCACAAACATTTATTAACGTGCCATTCTTAAACGAGCACTTTATCTTAGATGCGGTATTAACCGTTGTAGATGCTAAAAACTTCCTCTACCAAACAGCGCATCAACCTGAACCAGCAAAACAAGTTGGGTTCGCGGATAAGATTTTCATGTCAAAACATAGCTTAGTAGACGAAACAATTTACGCTAAAGTGGTAAATGAAGTTCGTAGCATCAATGCCTTCGCGGAAATCCAAGACCTTGACGCACGTCCTGTTCATATGAGCGACATGTTCGGACTTGAATTGTTCTACGCATCTGAGAAGAAAATCTTAGAAATGCAAGAACACGCCGAAGAAGAATATTGCGAAGAATGTGGCCATACACATGCGCACGGTGACCACGATCACGAGCATCACCATCATGACCATGACCATGAACATGACCACGACCATGATCACGAACATCATCATCACCATAGTCATAGCCACCATAGCGGTATTAACTCATTCGTTATCGAGACTGAAAAACCATTAGTTCTCGCAAACATTAACGAATGGTTGAACGAGCTTGTGTATATTTACGGGCCAGAATTATACCGTTACAAAGGAATCTTGAACGTGGAGGGATTAGATTACCAAATCATCTTCCAAGGTGTTCAAATGAGCTTTGACATTTCAAGAGGTCGCGATTGGGAAAGATACAAAACGCAGCTCAACATTGGTCTTCATCGGAAAGAACCTTCCAGAAAACCAATTACGCGAAAGCTTTATTGCTTGTACTGAAAAATAAATAGAACGAAAAGGTCGCCCAAGTTGGGCGACCTTCTTTGTTTCCTATTTTATTTTCCTAGTTCGTCCAATAGTTCTTGGTGTTTTCGGCGCCAATCTGCCTTCTCTTCTTCGGTAATTTCACGAAGGACGCGGCATGGATTACCGACCGCAATCACATTACTTGGAATGTCTTTTGTCACCACAGAGCCAGATCCGATTACCGTATTATCGCCAATCGTCACTCCCGGATTCACCGTCACGTTGGCCCCAAGCCATACGCTGTTGCCAATCGTAATCGGCATCCCAAATTCTGGACCTGCATTACGCGTTTCGGCATCGGTTGGATGTCCCGGCGTTACAAGCGACACGTGCGGACCGAACATGCAGTTGTCCCCAATCGTAATCGGCGCTACGTCTAGTAATGTGCAGTCAAAATTCGCATAGAAGCTTTCACCAATCGTTGTATGAACTCCGTAGTCCACATAGACAGGTTGTTCCATGTAAATCTTCTCGCCAGTTTTTCCAAATAACTGTTTTAATAACGCGCGTCTTCCTTCAAAATCATCGAAGTCTAAACGGTTGTATTGTTGCGCAAGTTTTTCCCTTTAATCGATAAGTCTCTTAGCCCTTCTGTGTAAGACGGAATATATAAGTCTCCTGTGAGCATACGTTCTTTCATGGTTTTCATTTAGATACTCCTTTACAGCTAGTTCTCCAATTGAATCACATGATCAAAAAGATTTCTATTCTCTTCGATAAAATGATGTGTCACCATTATAACGGTTAATTCTGGATTTGACAAAATCATTTTCTCAATACGAGCAGCACTCTCCATATCTAAGCTCGCCGTACTTTCATCAAAAAGAAGGATTTTATCTGATTGCGTTAATGCTCGCGCTATAGAAATTCTCTGTCTTTGGCCACCAGATAATTGACTACTATGCTCGGAAACTGCATCATCCAATTGACAAAATTGCTGAAGGGCTAGCTCTTCTGGCAGTGAGATTTTTTTGGCGTTATCCCACAAAGTAATATTCTCTCTAACGGTTGCGTTAAACAAATGATTCTTTTGCGGATTATAGTGAACAATACTACGCAATTGAACCACTTGTTCCTGCGCTAGTTCTTTCCCATCTAATAATACTTCCCCAGAATAGTCATTGTTTTCTCCTGCTAGAAAATGTAATAATGTCGATTTCCCACTTCCACTATCCCCTACTAGAGCATATTTCTTTCCTTTCTCAATCGTAAAGGAGGTAGGTTTAACAATTTTCTTTCCGTTGACCGCTACTTCTACAGTTCTCAATTCTAAAGAGTTCTTCAGTTCCAGTTCTTCTTGTAGCAATTCATCAGGAAGGATGGATTCATATTTCTCAAAATATACTTGAACAGACTTATACTGTACTAAATTTTGTGCGATTAGGCTGACTTTACCAAAAAGCATTCCTGTAAATGAACCAATACTTCCCATAACCCCAATCGATACAATTCCATTAACCACAAGATATCCGACTAAAATGGCACTCAATGATTGACCTAAACTATTCACTGCTCCTGAAGCAATTCCAGATAGCATGAATGCGCGAATTAAACGAACTACCGAATCTTTAACGGCACCCGATTCAAATTGGACGCGATTTTTAAAGGTATCCATTTTATTTAATGCATAGAATACGGAATATCCCTCTAGTAAATTCTGTACATTTGAAGAAAATTTTTCTTGCGTTGCAGAATAACTTTCCAGCACTTTCTTCGTATGTGGTTCGAATAATTTTGGAATCACAAGAAGTCCGCTAATTAATACCACTAAGAACAATAGAATAGACCAGTGATAAGTAAGGATAACCCCTATTGATAACAGCACCGTTAGCACACTTTCTGTTATCGTGAAGAACATTGGAAGTCCCAATGACGAGATTCTCTCCATATCATTTGTCATCCAAGATACATACTCCGGAAATTCACGTTTGGTGATTTCCATATAATTCGCCTTACGAAGTTTTTCTGCAATTTCTTCCCTTAATTCCGTATTGACTAATTGAATGAACTTTTCTTGTTGAACAGAAAATAAGAAATTTGAATACGATAATATTCCATTCATAGCAAACCGGATTGCCAACGCTCCTACAAATTGCCAAGCATTTAAAGCAACTAACCCGTCAATGGCATATGCAATAATCGCAATATTCGCTACGGTTAAAAGACTCTTGATGATTACTAATACGAGAAGAATGATTACTTTGGATGGATGTTGTAGTAACTTCTGCTTCATAATGATTTCCCCTTCCCTAAGTAAATCACTTCATCAAATAAATCGCGATGTTCTTCAAAAAAATGATGTGTCACAATCACAAGAGTTAGGTTAGGATTTTGAAGGAGTTGAGCCTCTATATTCCGAGCACTTTCCAAATCTAAATTCGCGGTACTTTCATCGAGTAATAATACCTTATCTGATTCAAGTAACGTTCTAGCAAGCGCTAATCGTTGTCGTTGTCCTCCTGATAACTTAGTCCCATGTTCACTAACAACTTCCTGAGCATTTGTAAATTGATCCAACCCCATTTGACTAGATTCTTCCGCAAATGGACGGTCTTCCCATAACGTAATATTATCTTTGACTGTGGCATTAAAAATATGGTTTTTCTGAGGATTGTATGCCGTAATATTGCGAAGCTGTACAATTTGTTCCTTAGAAAGAGGCTTCCCATCGAGTACCACTTCACCCGTAAATTCGTGATTTCGACCGGCTAAGAAATTCAATAACGTTGATTTCCCAGTACCACTATCTCCTAACAACGCATATTTCTTTCCTTTTTCGATAGTGAACGTCACAGGATGGACAATGACATGCCCATTTACGCTGACCGTTACATCTCGTAATGATAAAGACTGTTGCAGAGAGCTGTTGTCTTGTTGTAAATTTGAATCTTCTTCTAAGCTATTAAATTTATCAAAATAAACATGTATCGATTTTAATTGAACTAATTGTTGAACGACTTGTTCTAACGATGCAAAGCAATTAAATGTAAGAGAACCTGCTGCAGTAAATGCCCCCACTGAAATCATCCCAGCAAACACCATGATTCCGGCTACGACATCTACTGAGATTTTTCCAACGAAATTCAGTAATGAAATGCATAATTGTACAAAAGAAAATTTCTTTCGATAACTGACTTTAACTTCTGATAATGCATCTGAAGCAACTTTAATTCGCTTCACAAATTGCCCCACTGCATTCGAGGTATAAAACACTTCGAATCCTTTAAATAAGTTTTGAACGGTTGTAGTAAATTCTTCATTGGCAGCCGATAGATTTGAAGTAGCTTCCTTGGTTTGTTTGAAACCACTTTGGCGTGAGAATAAGCATCACTGCTACCAAAACAGTCACGACTGCTAATCCCCAATGGAATAATGAGAGAGAAATCAATGCAAAGATCAGCATCATTCCACTTCCGATGCTATTGAATAACACGGCAAATCCATTGTCTTCTAATTGCTCTAAATCACTTGTAAACCATGAAACATACGCAGAAACATCTTTTTCTGTCACTGTTGAATAATTCGCATGTCCGATTCTATCTGCAATTTCTCCCCGGATTTCAATGCTAATTTTTTGGATAAGTTTATTCAGTTGCACATTATATCCGTATAACGATGCTAAATAAACTCCACTGAAAGCTATTCCTACTAACTTCCAAGTTAAAAACGTAGAAAAATCTCCCTTTACCAAAGCATTAAACGCTGGTGCATTCAACGAAATACTAATAATAGAGGCTGCATTTTCTAAAAAAGATAATAACACCACAACAAGAGATGCTACTTTATGCCTGAGCAGATACTGTTTCATTGATTCGTTCTCCCATTTTTCAATGTCTAAAAAATTATAAGATAACCCCATTATACTCCCGTCACAAAATAGGAACAATACAAAAAACGTGGAGATTTCGTACTTTCTCCACGTTTTTTCGATTAAAATATTGCATTTTAGCTTTCCGCATACGCCTTTGCTTGAACGATTCGTTTTTCTAGTTCTAACAAGTCGATAAAGCGTGCTTGACGTGCGAATTCTTTCTCCCCAACCATTAAGAGAACGGCCGGTACTGTTAACACTTCATAGCGGCTAGCCACTTCTGGATGAAGAGTAGCATCAATTTCTTCTACCTGAATCTTATACTCTTTGGCAAGTTCCTTTACTCGTGGTTTAACCGCATGACACACCCCACATGTTGACATGGATATATATATGATTTTTACTTCTTTCATTTTCTCACCTCACTTCTATCATACCCGATAGCTCAAAAATTCTTGCAAACTTTGCTCATGAGCTCTTTTTTAGTAGAAAACACTTAACAAACCGCGTCTTGATTGTGTATAATGGAAGAGTTAAGTCCAGATGAAAATCAGAAAGTGAGTGAGACAATGGGACGTAAATGGGCAAATATTGTCGAAAAGAAAACAAAATTAGATGCTAACAATAGTAAAATCTACGCTAAATTCGGGATTGAAATCTATGTAGCAGCAAAACAAGGGGAACCAGATCCTCATTCAAACCAAAAAAATTAAAAATTCGTTATTGACCGTGCTAAAACTTATAATGTACCACGTCATATCATCGAACGTGCGATTGAAAAAAAGCAAAAAGGTGGCGGCGATGGCGACTACCAAGAACTCCGTTACGAAGGTTTCGGACCAAACGGTTCTATGATTATCGTAGATGCCTTAACCAAATAACGTAAACCGTACAGCAGCTGACGTACGTGCCGCTTACAGCAAAAAAACGGCGGTAACATGGGTGCGCCCAGGTTCTGTAACTTACTTATTTGACCACACAGCAATCTTCGGTATCGCAAACAAAGATGCTGACGAATTATTAGAACAATTAATGGAAGCAGAAGTGGACGTTCGTGACGTTGTTCAAGAAGACGACCAAGCGATTGTTTACGCTGAACCAAACGACTTCCACACTGTTCGTAAAGCATTAGAAGATTTAGGAATCACTGAATTCACAGTGAGCGAAATCGAAATGATTCCTCAATCAGAAGTGACACTTGAAGGCGACGACTTACGTTTATTTGAACGCATGATTAACGCTCTAGAAGACAACGAAGACGTTCAAAAAGTGTACCACAACGTAAACTTAGAAGACTAATAATAGAAAAAGCAAAATGTAACATATAAGTTACATTTTGCTTTTTTGGTTCCTTTTCAACCTGAGAACACACTTCCCATCAGCTTCTTATCTTGAGGGCACCTCACCCAAGAAGCACCCCATTAACTTTTCAGCAAAACGGACAAAACAGGACACGCAAAGCTCCATGGATTCTATAGTAGGAACAATAGCGAGTGCATTCAATGTGAATTACTGCCGCTGGGAAATTTATTTTCTAGCGGTAGTTTGAAGCTTGAAAGGAATTGAGACGTAAGGCTCAATCCGGTGCAGCTATTGTCACTACTATGAAGATATCCATAGGAGCTTGTAGTGTCCTGTTTTTTGTCCGTCCTATTTATTTTGCACATACTGCTCAAGGCGGTAGCTTCCTGCAGTGAGGTAGACCCCTGCCATCGCAAGAATAACCCAGACTGATGGGAAGAGCGTTTGAAGGTCAATCGACTTGTACAACCAGTAAATCGGGCTGATATACGCCACAAGTCTGAGCCAACTTCCTCCAAAATCCCCAAACGCTGCTGGCATTCCAATCCCCGCCATCACCATTACAAACAGCACTCCAAACGTCGTTGCGTGTCCCTGGTGATCTTGAAAATTCTGAAAGAAGAATAAGTTTAGGCAGAGACTGTAAATAATCGTTACGGCTAATAGTCCCGTAAACACTACCCCAGTTCATTTCTGGAACGAGTCCTGTAAAGAACATCGCTGCCATCATAATCATATTAACAATAAACATAAAGATAAAGTACGCTAATAAGAACGAAAGTGTGATTTCCAAATTAGATCGTGGAGAGACGACTGAGCGTTTCAACACATGACTCTTCTTGAAAAGTTAATCCAGTCCGAAGCAATCACTGACGCATTCATGATGACATAAAGGAGAGAGATGAGCATGACTACTCCACTCGCAACACTCGTCTTCGTTTCATTGATAGTTACGACCATTTCATTGTCAGTCTCTGGTAAGGTCTCTTCTTTGGTCAACACGCCTGTTTGTTGCAGCTTCGCGTTTAGCATGACTTCTTTTAACACCTTCGTCAACTGTGCATCAAGTAGAAAGTCTCTTGTGCCGCGCTGCGTATTCCAGATGCGAATCGTTGGCACTTGGCCTTCTTTCGCCTTTTGTAAATAGTTCGCAGGCACTTCGTAAATAACAGTCATTTCTCCTTTTTTCAAGGCTTCTTTGGCGCTATCTAAGTCGAAGTACACATTTTCTTCTCGAATATACGGCGCAATCAATTCTTCGTACTCTTCATTCCCCTCGTTGAATACAAAGGCAACGGTTTTTGCGACCGTACTTGGCGCTTTCGTATCCACCCTTCCTTGCGTGGTAAGCATGATTCCATTGATAAGGACCGGCATTCCAATCATCATAAAGAGAATTAGTGGCATTTTCAATAATCGTTTCAAATGAAAGATTGTCATTTTTACAAGATTCATTGACGCGCCTCCTTTCTCTTCAATGACCAGTTAAAGGCTACCCCTAACACTAAAATAATCGGTGCGGCAACCATAGCCATCCCTTTCATCGACACGCCGTTCATCACATCGACAAATGGGGTGTAAATAAATTGGCGGAATGGATTTCCGCTTAGGAAACTGAAGGTTGAACTAATACGATCTAGCGGGATGACACCTGATAAGAACAAGTAAACCAAGTTGATTCCAGTTGAGAAGGCTGGCATGTTCTTCTCTGTCACGAAATTTCCGAGTAAGTTTCCAAGAACATTGAAGACTAAACTATAGAAAACGATAAGGACAAAGATGATACCGATGTTTCCTCCAAAAGTTGTTGGATCGAGGATTTTCCATAGGCCGATATATACGAATGATAATAGTGTCGTCATAATCATATTCACGGCTAAATCGAGTCTGTCTCTTTCGCAAATGCTAAATGGCAATACGTTCAAACGTTTGCGAAGGCCGCTGAGTTCTCGTTGTACCCCAAAGCGCATCGCAGTTTCAATGAACATCATAAAAAGAAATCCTAAACCTGTAATCGCGTAGTGTTGATTCGCAGTCACTTGGGATTCAGCTTCCACTTGGTCCGTCTCGAAGGCTCCCGTTGCAATTTCCTGTTGTAAGGATACAAGTATCCCCGCTGCTTGTTCAGGTGTAATGGATGCATTTTTACTCTCTGCGACTTCATGCATCACCGAACTTGCTTCTAATAATTGCGAAGTCATTGTTTTCAAGAGCGATTCATACACCGCAAGTGACAGGCTCGATGTTCGCCCTGATTTCTCGATGGTAATCGGAGTTGCTTGCGAACGCGTTTGAATCGACTCTGTAAAATCAGCTGGAATCGTCGCAATGATTTTGGCATCGTCTTTCACACTTGTCAGCGCAATTTGTTTTTCCTCAGTGAGTTGCGCAAACAACGCCACGATTTGTTCTCCAAAAGCTCCTTTGTCTTGATTATCGATATAAATCTTCGTTTCAATCGTTAAATCAGACGGATTGAAGGCACCCTTTGTGGTAAACGCCAAGAATAGCGTTAATAGAAATGGCATTAAGACCATGAGTAATAGCGCCGGAAAAGACTTCAGAGCGGATATTAAATTGGCTTTAATATAACGAATGTATCTCATAAGTCCTCCTTAATCACGAAGCGTCTTTCCTGTTAATTGTAAGAACGCCTCTTCTAATGTCGTTTCTTTTACGTTGACGGATTTAATCACGAGTTGTGCCTGTTCGACTTGCTCAATCAATTTCATCATCGAGAAAATCGTTTGGTCAATCGTAAGTTCCATGTCTTGGCCGTCCACTGTTACAAATTGAATGCCGTTTTCGCTATTCTTCAACACTTCGTCAAATCCAGCAGGCACGCGGTCCAATGTGAGCGCCACCGTTTGTGTATGCCCCACGAGTTTTTTCACTTCTTCTTTCGTGCCATACGCCACTTCTTCTCCTAAATCGAGAATGAAGACACGCTTACAGAGGGCTTCGATTTCCTCCATATAATGCGACGTGTAAAGAATCGTCGTGCCTTGTTCGGCAAGAGATTGAATATAGTCGAAGATATGTTGACGCGACTGCGCATCCACCCCAACAGTTGGTTCATCTAAAATCAAAATCGAAGGATTATGCAACATCGCAACGGCAATATTCAAGCGACGTTTCATCCCGCCAGAGTAGTTTTTCACTTTCTCTTTCTTCTTGTCGGTTAGACCTGCCACTTCCAGCAACTTCTCAATTTGACTCTTCAACTCTGCTCCCGCTAACCCGTAAAGTCCACCGAAGTATTCTAAGTTGTCAACCGCGTTCAATTCCTCAAGAAGCGCGATATCTTGTGGCACTAAGCCTAAGTGTTTTCGAATTTCTACTTTATCGGTTTTAATCGACTTTCCATTAATGAAAATCTCACCGCTATCCATCGATTGAATCCCTGTCAGAATATCAATCAATGTACTTTTCCCGGCTCCATTAGTCCAAGTAATCCAAAAAGTTCCCCTTCCATAATTTCAAAGGAAACATTTTGTAGGACTTTTTGTCGTCCGTAAGATTTGGTTACGTCTTTAATTTCAATCATATGTACACCTCTTTATCGAATAAATGAAAGAATGGCTGTTAATAAACAAAGAACAATCGCGACAATTGCTTCCTCTTTTAAATCTTTAGGGGTCTTCTTGGATTCGTTCATTTGTTTACCCTCCTACTTGTTTGTACCCTTATCATAGCAAACACCCATAGGAGTCTATAGTCCAAAACGTCATCACATACCGTGACTAAAGTCATGTTTTCTATAAAAAATACCCCGACTCTTTCAGATTCTATACTCCATGGTGGTTTGTCTGAAAGAATCGGAGCAGTCTTAATTATTGTTTGAGTTTGTTTTCGTACGCGAAAATCACAAGTTGCGTGCGGTCACGAAGTTCTAATTTTGATAAAATCGTACTAATATTATTTTTCACGGTTCCTTCTGATAGGAATAGGGTTTGTGCGATTTCCTTATTGCTTAAGCCTTGCGCCACTTGTTGGATGAGCTCCACTTCACGCGGTGTAAGTCCCCATTTCTCCGCATCAAAGGTTGCAGGTTTCTCAACAGTCTTATTCGTCAGTAGAGCCTCTGAAATCACCGTATCCATCACGACTTTCCCAGACAGAGCGACTTTAATCCCATCAAGAATCGCCTCTGGACTACTGTCTTTTAATAAATACCCCGAAGCACCATTTTGCACGGCTTCGACGATATATTCGGTATCTTGGAAGGTCGTCACAATCAGCACCTTTACCTCCGGAAATGCCTCTTTAATCAGCTTCGTCCCTTCGATTCCGTTACTCTCAGGCATGCGAATATCCATCAAGACCACATCTGGTTGGTGCTCCTTGCAGGCTTCAAAGGCTGCACGTCCACTCTCTGCTAAGGCGAGGACTTCGACATTACCGCTCGCCTCAAGCATGATTTTCAAACCGGTACGAATCAACATTTCATCGTCGGCAATAATAAGTTTGATTGGGTTTGTCATGGTTCTCCTCGTTTCTATTGTTTTTCTGTATTCGGTAGGATCATTTGCACGGTCACGCCAGGATTTGACGCTTCAAGTGTCACTGATCCACCTTCTGCACGGAGTCGTTCTTGGAGTGATTTAAGCCCGCCTTTTGGAGCTAAATCGAGTGCTCCTGTTCCGTTATCTTTAATCGTTACGACTAATTGCGATGGATTATACATCAACAGCACGGTAATGCGTGTCGCTTGGCCATGTCGCATCGCGTTTGTAATCGCCTCTTGGACCCCACGGAAGATACTGAGCTCTGCCTCACTTGTGAGCGTGAAGGTCGGCTCATTTTTTCTAAACTGAATATCGATGCCGCTGTTGACTTGTACCTCGTGGAAAAATTCTTCCAGCGCAATATCCAACTGCTTCTTATCCATTTGTTCTGGCTTCAAGTCATGAACGATTTTACGCACTTCTTGCAAGCCTTCGACGGCAAAATCACGAAGTCCTTCGCTCATTTCTTGAATAGGCGAGTTTTGTTGCTTGGCCAGTTGCGAAATCGCCCCTAGCTGAATAATAATTGTAGACAGACTGTGTCCCACCGAATCGTGAATCTCACGAGAAATTCGGTTTCGCTCTTGCAGCGTAAAGATTTCCTTCATCGTCCCCATTTTATATTGGGCTTGTTGCAAGTCGTAGCGTTGTTCGCTGAGTTTTTGCTCGACTTTTTCCAACTCTTCTTGCAGCGCTCTTCTCTCTTCCAAAATATGATTTCCATAGGAGAAGAATAAAAGGAAGAACATGGTCATGACAACTTGAATGCTATCGCCTTTTTGAACGGCTGGAACGATAACGACTGCTCCTAATAGGAACTGTAGTATCAATGCATTTCTAAAGGAGAACCGTAAACTTACCTCAAAACAGAGAAGAAGAATCAGTCCTGTAAAAATAGTGTTGAAATACAAACAGAGAAGAACGACTGCGATGCCTTCAATCAGGATGTACCATTGATATTTCAATGAATAATAGCCAAGTTGCACAAGCGCGATAAATCCAAAGAAGAAGGCGATGTCTCCTGCGTTCATATTCGGTAGTTGCGACCATTCAAAAAGCGCAAAAAGAATGAAACCATACCGAATAATGAATCGTACCCATTGATCGATTTTCATGATTTCACCCCTTTGTCATTACTGATTTAATAAAAATAAAAACGCAATAAAATTATTGATAAAGTGTATCGAGATGGATGCAAAAATATTGTTGTTGTAATAACGATACATCCCAACGATTGGAATCGTTAATGGAACGTACATTAAGGATGCCATCCAGTCAATTCCACCGGACTCTTTTGAGAGCGAGTGAAGCAAGATAAATAGGAAGGCAGAAATAAGCGTTAATACGTGAATATTGAGCGATTTCTTAAACGAACCAATAATCGCTTCACGAAACACCAATTCTTCTAAAATTGGCGCCACAACGCATACTAGAACAAACATGGTCACTGCATTATTTACGCTCATCATATTCTCGATTTGTTCTTGGTTATCCGACGTCACTTCTCCAATCAACTGAGCGACTGCAATCGCTAACCCAATACGAAGTGCGTACGCAATCGCCAAGTCTCGAATAAACGGACGCTTGATGAAGTTTTTGAATCCTTCCACAAGCTTTTCGCGAAATAACGCCACCCCAACCACTGTTGAAACCAGTTGAAGGATCAGGTAGGCATTTGTATCAACACTTGGCCCCGAAGACGTATAACGAATAAAGAACACCGGGAAAACCATCAAGTTTAAAAAGTAAACAACCCATAATAGAACCGCATTTTTCTTCATAGAACACCTCTAGTCATCCGTAAAACGGACTGGTTTTGTATTTTTAATGCTATAGATTTTTTCGATTTTGCCATCATGCCATACGATACCGTGAAGCGCGCCGCCAAAAACAGCTCCGCCATCGATACCGATTTTGCCATCATGTTGCCATAATTTCATAAAGTCGCCATCTTCGTTTAAGCCACGTAATGGTGTGTGACCGAAGATAATCGTTTTGCCAGTGTTGTTAACCCCTTTATGGAACGGTTCGCGAATCCAATAGAAGTCTTTTGGCTCAGTATCATGCCAGTCGTCTAAGCGTAAATCCACCCCAGCATGCGCTAAGAGCAAGTCGCCTTCATCGATAAAGAGAGGACGCTCTCTTAGAAACGCGATGAGTTCTGGATATTGCGCTTTAATCGCTTCGGCATCTTCCACAGGATTGACCGGAGTACCTTGTGGGCGACCTAGTAAGTCGTTAATCGTCGTATCCCCATTGTTTCTGAAGTAGTGTGGAAAACGTCCTTCAGGATCGTCGATAAATGCCAGGAACATCACCTCATGATTTCCCATCAAATACCATGCATTTTTCTCTTTCGCATATTTCATCCCTGTTAGGACACTACGTTTATTGTCTGGTCCACGGTCAATCAAGTCTCCCATGAAGACAAGTTGCTGAGTTTCTTCGTCCCAGTTTTGAAGCATTTCTTCCATCATGTCTGCTTCACCGTGAATATCACCAATAATAAAATACGTTTTTTTCATTTTCTACACCTCAATTGCTCTGTTACTGTCTATTATAGCAAACTTTCGCATCAATATGAAAGAGGATTTGACTCATGAAAAAATTTGCAAAAAAAGAAGCCTTACTTTCGTAAGACTTCTTCGTCATTTAAGATTATTAGTTTTCTTTTTTACGAGTGAATAATAACGCTGCCGCTACAACCACAAGTACGCCACCAATGATAACAGTGAATCCTTTTGCTGTACCTGTATTTGGTAATTCAGGACGTTTTGGTTCTTCTGTTGTTGGAACTGCTGGAGTTTCTGTAGTTGAACCTTCAGTAGTAGTTCCTTCTGTTGTCGTTGAAGCTGTTGTAGTTGTTGCTTCTGTTGTTGTAGTACTTTCAGTTGTTGATTCAGTCGTTGTTGTACTTTCTGTAGTACTTTCTGTTGTTGTTGTTGTACTTTCAGTCGTAGTTGTGCTCTCTGTAGTACTTTCTGTTGTGCTTTCAGTTGTAGTAGTTGTTGTCGTAGTAGTAGTTTCAGGCATTTCACCATCAGCTGTACCAGAACCAGATAATAATGTGTAAATTACATCTGTTGATTGTTCACTATCTAAACCTTCAGCAGTAATTGAGATTTTGTTTTGTGGGTTCTTTGTAGGATCCACTAAGTTTACGATATAGTCAATATAAATAATTTTATCTGTTGTATCGATTTTTACTTTAATACCAGTATCAGTAACTTCATAGTCACTTTCTGAAAGGAATCCAGCTGAAACCCAAGGATTTTCTGAATCCACTAACTCAACGCGTAATGAACCAGGTACGTAAGTTTGGTTTGAATCCCATACGTCTGTGATTTCAATATTGTTTAATGTTTTTTTAGATTGGTTTAAACGTGCCCACCAGTGAACTTGTTCTGCGTTCTCTGTTGGTTGAAGACCCCATTTAGTAACCATTTCTCCTGGAGTAGGTCCTTCAAGTGGATCGATTTTTTGTGATACGACAGTACCGTTAAAATCAAGTTCTTGAGTAGTATCTGCTAAACGATTGTCTGGTTCCCACTTAACATCAACTTTTAATTCGATGTTTTTGTTTAACTTGTGGTCTTTGAAGTAAGGACCAAACGTTACTGTGACATTGCCATTTTCTGGTGACACTTCAGCATATGCTACTGTTTCTCCCGCTTTATTATAAATTGGGAAGCTGTAAGAAGATTGAATTTTCACAGGTGAATTCACTTTGAATGTCATTGTGTCATTCATGTTGATATCGATATTATCAGGAATATCTACTTTAAATGTAATTCCCCAACGAGCATATAAATCGGTTGCATCTCCCGAGATTTGAACAGTTGGATTCTTCACTTCAATCGCTGTTCCATTTTTTGTGACTTCTGCCGCACTTACTTGTTTTGGAGTAAAGAATACTGCTAAAGCAAATAGAGCGGATAGTAATAAGAATAATTTCTTTTTCATAAAAATCCTCCTAGTTTCTTGATTTAAATTCTATTCTTTCAAACTCAATCAATTTTTATCCTAAAATCAACACTGTTTTTTCGAAAAAGCGATTACGTTTTGAAAGAAATTTGAACATAAATCAACTAATAGTTATTCTAAACTACTATTGCTCTAACTGCAATTCAAAAACCCCTAAATCATGTGTTTTTAATGATTTTTTTCTTTTAAAAATGAAAAATAAAAAAGCTAGAAATATCGGAAATATTTCTAGCTTGCTCAATTATTATAAAATTCATTTAAAGCTACTTGCCGGGATTGAACCGGCGACCTCCACCTTACCAAGGTGACGCTCTACCGACTGAGCTAAAGCAGCGTTTTTTGGGTAAAAAAAAAGAACTCCGCCAGTAGGACTCGAACCTACGACATCATGATTAACAGTCATGCGCTACTACCAACTGAGCTATGGCGGAAAAATATTAAAGCGTGGCAACGTCCTACCCTCGCAGGGAGAAACCCCCAACTACTATCGGCGCTAAGAAGCTTAACTTCTGTGTTCGAGATGGGAACAGGTGTATCCTTCTTGCCATCGTCACCACACTTTATCTTTTTGAAAAAAACTTTCGTTCTTTCAAAACTGAATCTATATCCAACTCCATCAATCTACCAGCTATACAACTCGTGGTTAAGTCCTCGACCGATTAGTACTAGTCCGCTCCATGCCTCGCGGCACTTCCACTTCTAGCCTATCTACCTGATCGTCTCTCAGGGGTCTTACTCATTTAAAATGATGGGAAATCTCATCTCGAGGGGGGCTTCACGCTTAGATGCTTTCAGCGTTTATCCCGTCCACACATAGCTACCCAGCGATGCTCTTGGCAGAACAACTGGTACACCAGCGGTGTGTCCATCCCGGTCCTCTCGTACTAAGGACAGCTCCTCTCAAATTTCCAACGCCCGCGACGGATAGGGACCGAACTGTCTCACGACGTTCTGAACCCAGCTCGCGTACCGCTTTAATGGGCGAACAGCCCAACCCTTGGGACCGACTTCAGCCCCAGGATGCGATGAGCCGACATCGAGGTGCCAAACCTCCCCGTCGATGTGAACTCTTGGGGGAGATAAGCCTGTTATCCCCAGGGTAGCTTTTATCCGTTGAGCGATGGCCCTTCCATACGGAACCACCGGATCACTAAGCCCGACTTTCGTCCCTGCTCGACTTGTAGGGTCTCGCAGTCAAGCTCCCTTCTGCCTTTTACACTCTACGAATGATTTCCAACCATTCTGAGGGAACCTTTGGGCGCCTCCGTTACACTTTAGGAGGCGACCGCCCCAGTCAAACTGCCCGTCTGACACTGTCTCCCACCCCGGTTAGGGGTGCGGGTTAGAGTGGTCATGTCACAAGGGTAGTATCCCACCGTTGCCTCCTCCGAAACTGGCGTCCCGGATTCTTCAGCTCCTACCTATCCTGTACATGTGACACAAACACTCAATATCAAACTACAGTAAAGCTCCATGGGGTCTTTCCGTCCTGTCGCGGGTAACCTGCATCTTCACAGGTACTATAATTTCACCGAGTCTCTCGTTGAGACAGTGCCCAGATCGTTACGCCTTTCGTGCGGGTCGGAACTTACCCGACAAGGAATTTCGCTACCTTAGGACCGTTATAGTTACGGCCGCCGTTTACTGGGGCTTCAATTCAAAGCTTCGCTTGCGCTAACCTCTCCTCTTAACCTTCCAGCACCGGGCAGGCGTCAGCCCCTATACGTCATCTTTCGATTTTGCAGAGACCTGTGTTTTTTTGATAAACAGTCGCCTGGGCCTATTCACTGCGGCTGGTATTGCTACCAGCACCCCTTCTCCCGAAGTTACGGGGTCATTTTGCCGAGTTCCTTAACGAGAGTTCGCTCGCTCACCTTAGGATTCTCTCCTCAACTACCTGTGTCGGTTTGCGGTACGGGTCCTATAAATCTTGCTAGAAGCTTTTCTCGGCAGTGTGACATCAGAAACTTCGGTACTAAACTTCCCTCCCCGTCACAGCTTGTCGCATCCGTGATAAGCATTTGACTCATCAGCCGACTCACTGCTTGGGCGTACACTTCCAGTCGTACGCTTTTCTTAGCCTCCTGCGTCCCTCCATTGCTCAAACGATTTATAGAAGTACAGGAATATCAACCTGTTGTCCATCGACTACGCCTATCGGCCTCGCCTTAGGTCCCGACTAACCCTGGGAGGACGAGCCTTCCCCAGGAAACCTTAGTTATTCGGTGGACGGGATTCTCACCCGTCTTTCGCTACTCATACCGGCATTCTCACTTCTAAGCGCTCCACATGTCCTTACGATCATGCTTCACCGCCCTTAGAACGCTCTCCTACCACTGGACCATAAGGTCCAATCCACAGCTTCGGTAATCTGTTTAGCCCCGTTACATTTTCGGCGCAGGGTCACTCGACTAGTGAGCTATTACGCACTCTTTGAATGATGGCTGCTTCTAAGCCAACATCCTAGTTGTCTGTGCAACCCCACATCCTTTTCCACTTAACAGATATTTTGGGACCTTAGCTGGTGGTCTGGGCTGTTTCCCTTTCGACTACGGATCTTATCACTCGCAGTCTGACTCCCGGATATAAATACATGGCATTCGGAGTTTATCTGAATTCGGTAACCCGAGATGGGCCCCTAGTCCAAACAGTGCTCTACCTCCACGATTCTTGATTCCGAGGCTAGCCCTAAAGCTATTTCGGAGAGAACCAGCTATCTCCAAGTTCGATTGGAATTTCTCCGCTACCCACACCTCATCCAAGCACTTTTCAACGTGCCCTGGTTCGGTCCTCCAGTGCGTTTTACCGCACCTTCAACCTGGACATGGGTAGATCACTTGGTTTCGGGTCTACGTCCACATACTACATGCGCCCTATTCAGACTCGCTTTCGCTACGGCTCCGACTCTTCATCTTAACCTCGCATGTAAACGTAACTCGCCGGTTCATTCTACAAAAGGCACGCCATCACCCATTAACGGGCTCTGACTACTTGTAAGCACACGGTTTCAGGTACTCTTTCACTCCCCTCCCGGGGTTCTTTTCACCTTTCCCTCACGGTACTGGTTCACTATCGGTCACTAGGTAGTATTTAGCCTTGCCAGATGGTCCTGGCGGATTCCGACGGGATTCCTCGTGTCCCGCCGTACTCAGGATGCTAGTAGAGTTCATCAAAATGTCGCGTACAGGATTGTCACCTTCTTTGATGGGCCTTTCCAGACCACTTCTGCTATCTTGATTTCTTCTCACGTTCTAGTCCTACAACCCCAACAAGCAAGCTCGTTGGTTTGGGCTCCTCCCGTTTCGCTCGCCGCTACTCAGGGAATCGATTTTTCTTTCTCTTCCTGCAGGTAATGAGATGTTTCAGTTCCCTGCGTGTACCTCCTAATGAGCTATGTATTCACTCATTGGTAACACCCTATGAAAGGTGTTGGGTTCCCCCATTCGGAAATCTTTGGATCTTAGCTTACTTACAGCTCCCCAAAGCATATCGGTGTTAGTTCCGTCCTTCTTCGGCTCCTAGTACCAAGGCATCCACCGTGCGCCCTTATTCACTTAACCGTTGGTTAAATGTCGCATAGCGTTGCGTTTTGTTAAAAAACTCTTTTCGTTAGATGTTACTCTAACTCTCGGTAAATTAATTGGTTATTTGTTGTGATATAGTATTCAGTTTTCAAAGAACAATTTGAGAGAGTAACCTCTCAAAACTAAACAAAGAAGTAAACCCTGTAGGGTTCCGTATTACCTTCAATACCTTTCGGCACTGAGGTTTATCCTTAGAAAGGAGGTGATCCAGCCGCACCTTCCGATACGGCTACCTTGTTACGACTTCACCCCAATCATCTATCCCACCTTAGGCGGCTGGCTCCAAAAGGTTACCTCACCGACTTTGGGTGTTACAAACTCTCGTGGTGTGACGGGCGGTGTGTACAAGACCCGGGAACGTATTCACCGCGGCGTGCTGATCCGCGATTACTAGCGATTCCGGCTTCATGTAGGCGAGTTGCAGCCTACAATCCGAACTGAGAATGGCTTTAAGAGATTCGCTTACCCTCGCGAGTTCGCTGCTCGTTGTACCATCCATTGTAGCACGTGTGTAGCCCAAGTCATAAGGGGCATGATGATTTGACGTCATCCCCACCTTCCTCCGGTTTGTCACCGGCAGTCTCACTAGAGTGCCCAACTCAATGCTGGCAACTAGTAATAAGGGTTGCGCTCGTTGCGGGACTTAACCCAACATCTCACGACACGAGCTGACGACAACCATGCACCACCTGTCACTTTGTCCCCGAAGGGAAAGCTCTATCTCTAGAGTGGTCAAAGGATGTCAAGACTTGGTAAGGTTCTTCGCGTTGCTTCGAATTAAACCACATGCTCCACCGCTTGTGCGGGTCCCCGTCAATTCCTTTGAGTTTCAACCTTGCGGTCGTACTCCCCAGGCGGAGTGCTTAATGCGTTAACTGCAGCACTGAAGGGCGGAAACCCTCCAACACTTAGCACTCATCGTTTACGGCGTGGACTACCAGGGTATCTAATCCTGTTTGCTACCCACGCTTTCGAGCCTCAGCGTCAGTTACAGACCAGAGGTCGCCTTCGCCACTGGTGTTCCTCCATATATCTACGCATTTCACCGCTACACATGGAATTCCACTCTCCTCTTCTGCACTCAAGTTCCCCAGTTTCCAATGACCCTCCCCGGTTGAGCCGGGGGCTTTCACATCAGACTTAAGGAACCGCCTGCGCTCGCTTTACGCCCAATAAATCCGGACAACGCTTGCCACCTACGTATTACCGCGGCTGCTGGCACGTAGTTAGCCGTGGCTTTCTGGTTAGATACCGTCAAGGCGCTAACAGTTACTCTAGCACTTGTTCTTCTCTAACAACAGAGTTTTACGATCCGAAAACCTTCTTCACTCACGCGGCGTTGCTCCGTCAGACTTGCGTCCATTGCGGAAGATTCCCTACTGCTGCCTCCCGTAGGAGTTTGGGCCGTGTCTCAGTCCCAATGTGGCCGATCACCCTCTCAGGTCGGCTATGCATCACGGCCTTGGTGAGCCGTTACCTCACCAACTAGCTAATGCACCGCGGGTCCATCCATCAGCAGAAGCTTGCGCCTCTTTTCCTCTTCAAACCATGCGGTTCGAAGACCTATGCGGTTTTAGCATCCGTTTCCGAATGTTATCCCCCTCTGATGGGCAGGTTACCCACGTGTTACTCACCCGTTCGCCACTAGATTGACCAGTGCAAGCACCGGTCGCTCTCGTTCGACTTGCATGTATTAGGCACGCCGCCAGCGTTCGTCCTGAGCCAGGATCAAACTCTCATGAAAAATTTGAATTTTCATGAGCTTTGAAAAGCTCATTTTAATTACTGACTTATTGTATCTCTTTAAGAGATAAGAAATTGTTGTTTCTTCATTCAATTGAATGAAGTCCCTACACATTTGGTTCGTCTTCTTTGTTCAGTTTTCAAAGGTCAATCGTTGTTTTGCAACAACTCCTATATATTAGCATAATATAGGCTCTGCGTCAAACGATTACGTCTGCTGTTTTCAAAACTTTTTTTGAAAAATGTTTTAAAAACGAACGTTCGCTTCACAGTGATATTAATTTATCATAACTGATAGGCAATTTCAACTAAAATGACGCTATTTTTACTAAGAATTTTTTATGAAAAAACTTCAAATTAAAATGTTTACAGAAATGCTTTTTCAAACATAAAAGAAGACCTCGGCAAACTCACCAAAGTCTTCTTTTTGAATTTGTTTACTATATTATAGTAGAAACTAGTTTTCGAAATCCTCGAGCCACTCTTTTTTGATGTTCTTTTCAAGGTTTTTGTTGACGTTTATCTTCTTCCATTTTTTTGGCATCATAATAAACGCATCTCCAAAACTATCTAAATCATACTCATCATTGACTAGTTCCTCTTTCAATGTTTCAGGAACTTCGAGTTTTTCTTTTTTAAGGAAATCTTCCTTTTTGAGACGAATAGACATATCTATTCTCCTTTCGCCAAACGGTCTTCAAATACTTTTATCTTTTCTAATAATACAGTATTTTTATTCAGTCTGGCAAATGCGGCAGCGTCTCTTATTAATTCTTTAACTTCTTCTTGCTCAAATTTATTTTCATAAGCATTTTCAGCTAGTAAATATTTGATTCGCGCTAAGTAGTAAGTAACATGATTTTCCCCACAAATCGTTACCCCTCGGCGTAATAAAACATCACTTGTATCATATTCCTTAATCGTCGCATAAAATGTTGCTGCGTAATATAGGACTGTTAGGACACGACAAACATCTTCTACAGATTCGATGGTATATGAATCAATTTGGTGAATAGCTTTTTCAAAGAAGTATTCTGCCTTATCATAATCGGCTTGATTCATATAAATAAGTCCAATTCCGGTATATGCTAAAAAGATATACTTATTATCTACGTCTGAATGATCCGCTAATAATTGATTAAAATAGAAGAAACTATCTGCATCATCTTTGTTCATTAAGGTTTGTGTGAAACCTTTTAAGTATAAATATCGCCACTCTTGTTGAGTTGTCAGATGTGCGACATTAATACTCTTGATGAGCTCTTCTGCTTCTTCGTATTCCATACCCACAATATTGAATTCGATTTTATCAAGTTTTTTATTTAACACTGAGTCTTTAATCGCTACAGATGGAAATAACTCCCCTACGTCCATTTGCAACTTTTTGCAAAGCAAGGTCAATATTTTCATTGAAGGAATTTGACCGTGATTTTCGAATCGACTCAATGTAGCTTGTGTACAAATACCCTCACTCAATTCAATTTGAGATAAACCTAGTTCTTTTCTTCGATTCACAAAAATTTGAATATCCATAAATATCTCCTTTCTTTTATTTAATATATGTCCCCTATATCAAATTTATTATACCTTTATTTATCGATATATCCAAAGGAAAAAAACTTCATTTTGGTAGACTTTTGTGGGATTTTTTTCTCTTTTTCTGAATGAAAATGACGATTATATATTATTTTTATATAAGTGTTTTTTATAATTTTGAAAGTTATTTTCATTACAAATAATTTCATAAAAATGCTTGATATAATAATCATTCTAAGCGTTATTCTTTAAAAGTCGATTTTAAAAGCACAAAAAAAGCTTATGACCGAAACGGTCATAAGCTGTCATTTTACTATTCTGCGATTTCAACTACAAGGTAACGATGTGGTTCTTTACCTTCTGAGTGAGTTGAAATGCGTTTGTTTTTACTTAACGCAGCGTGAATTTGTTTTCTTTCATACGCTGGAAGTGGTTCTAAGTAAACAGGTTGTTTTGTTTTTAATACTTTACGAGCTGTTCTTTCCGCAATTTGTTGTAGTGTTTCACTACGGCGTTGACGGTAGTCACCAACATCGACTTGAACTGAAATACGTCCTTTGATGAAGCGGTGTACAGATACTTGCGCAAGTACTTGTAAAGCATTCAAGATTTTACCGTGTTTTCCGATTAAAAGACCTTGTTTGTCTGTGTCGAATACGAAAGTCATGCGATCACGACGTGCTTCAACTGTTACAGTTGCTTCAGCGCCGTATGTTTTAGCGATACCTTCTAAGTATTCTTTTGTCACACGAGCAGCTTCTTCTAATTGGTCTACTGTTTCTTCGTAGTCTGCTTCTCCTGCTTCGTCTTCGAAATCATCTTCATCGAAGTCTTCTTCAAGAACTTCTACTGTTTCTACAGTTGTTTCTTCCACTGTTTCCACAACAGGTTCCACAACTTCTTCTACTACTTCTTCGCTAACCATTGTAGCAACTGGTGTTAATTCCACTTCAGCATTTTTTTGACCAAAGCCAAATAATCCTTTTTTACCTTCAGAAATGATTTCCACAAACACTTGGTCTTGCGGTAATCCTAACTGACGTAATCCTTTTTGGATTGCTTTTTCTACTGAAACGTCACTTACTTTAATTGTATTTGTCATCGTAAACTCTCCTACTCTATAAAAATCATTGTTATTATCTCATGATTGAGACATTTCAACAAGAGCTCTATAAGAATTATTTTCCGTGTCTTTTCTTCGCTTTTTCGAGCGCTCTTGCACGACGTTTTTTCTCAGCGGCAATTGCTTTTTGCTCTTCTTGGAATTTAAATGGATTATTTAATAGTAATGTTTGGCCTACCATAAATACGTTTCCGACTACCCAGTAGAGTGATAACGCACTTGATAACCCAAGAGACATAAATAGGATCATTGCTGGCATGACATACATCATAACTTTACCAGCGCCACCAGTATCTTGCATTTTCATTGATAACCATGTTGTGATGTACGTAGTTAATGCTGCTAAGACTGGTAAGATGAAATATGGGTCTGGTTGGTCTAATTGGAACCATAAGAAATGACCTGTTTTCAATACGTCTGTACGGCTGATTGCTTGATACAATGCCATCATGACTGGCAATTGAATTAATAATGGTAAACATCCAGCATATTGGTTGATACCTTCACGCTCGTATAAAGCGTTCATTTCAGCTTGAAGCAATTCTTGTGTTGCACGGTCGCGTGCTGAATACTTCTCACGTAAAGCTTTAATTTCTGGTTGAAGAATCGCTTGTTTACGCGTGCTTTGGTATTGGAAGTGCATTAAAGGAACCATAATTAAACGAGTAATAATCGTAAAGACGATAATCCCTAAACCGTAACTTCCACCTAATAGGTTTGATAACCAGATGATAAATTGAGATAAATTATATAGAACAATTCGATCCCAAAACCCTGTACTAGACTCCGTAATTGGATAAGTTCCACAGGCCGCTAAAAATAAAGTTAAAACTGCTAATGATAAAATCAATTGGCTTTTTTTCTTCACTGAAAAGTCCCACCTTTTAGAATATTTAATTTTCAACGATTCCTATTTATAGTAGGAATCTTAATTTTTAGGTATTAATGTAGCTAATTTTAAAACATGCATCATACTGCTTTTCATTTCTTGATAAGACATTTGTACGATGGGTTGACGAGCAATAACGATAAAATCTACATCTTGCGCCAATTGGTCGTCAAGTTCCATTAAAATATGACGGATTCTTCTTTTTAGACGATTACGTGTAACCGCATTTCCAAGTTTTTGCTGACAGAGATTCCCACACGAAAATGGGATTGGTCTTCCTTATTATATTTATAAATAACGAATTGACGGTTCGCTGTCGATTTTCCCTTGTGGAATACCTTTTGAAATTCGCGGTCTTTCTTTACTCGAAACGATTTCTTCATCTACTTGAATCTCTCCAGTCACTCAAATGGTTTTTAAAAAAAAAGACCACTGAGACGTTCAGTGATCTAAGCTGCTAAAACTTTTCTACCTTTACGGCGTCTGCTTGCTAATACTCTACGGCCATTTTTTGTGCTCATACGTTTACGGAATCCGTGAACTTTTTGACGTTTGCGTTTGCTTGGTTGATATGTTCTTTTCATTCGTGTGCACCTCCTACTGTAAATGAAATATCTAGTCTCCCTAGACAGTCTAGTACATTATAAATATAAAATGTTTAATTGTCAATATAAACTATCTAATCACTAAATTACTGAAGTATCATAACATAATCAGCCTAAAAATTTCTACAAATAACTGTCTATTTTGTTCTATTTTTTTAGTTATTCACATCGATGGTGGATAGTTTTTTTGCATAAAAGACGATTTCCACAGACTTATAAACAATTTATCCACAAAATAACATCCTGTTTACAAAAATTATACACAATGGTGGATAACTCTATTAAATTCCTTTTATATCAACTTTTTTTATTGTTTATAACTGCTATTTTTATGTGCATATCTCTGTGAATATCCACTTTTTTCTTCGACTTATCCACCGTTTTGTGGATAAAGTTATCAAAAATAATCTTTTTTTGTGATTTTATCAATCCGATTGTGGAAAACTTTTTTGAAAGATGGTACACTGTTAAATGGATTAGAATCTTGAAAACGATAGAAGGAGGTGCATTTATGAATTCCATCCAAGAATTTTGGAAACTATTATTAGAACACTTTGAAAAAACAAATTCCGAATTTACATTTAACCACTGGATTAAACCAGCCGAACCGATTCGAATTGAACAAAATATTCTCTATATTAAAGTGCCTTCTAAGACATTTGCGAGATATTGGCAAGATAACCTCATTAGAGACATTATGGAAATTGGATATGATTACTTTAGACAATCGTTTGAACCACGTTTTATCGATTCAGAAGATGAAGGTCCAGTAAATACTCCATTCCATCAAGGAGTCGAAGAAATTCAACCAAATATTCCTGAAGCTCAAACAATGGTTGCCATCGAGGAAGACTCGCATTTGAATCCTAAATATACATTTGAAACTTTCATTATTGGGAAAGGAAATCAAATGGCCACGGCTGCCGCGCATTACGTTGCGGATAATCCTGGTAATACCTACAACCCTCTTTTCTTCTATGGTGGTGTAGGTCTTGGAAAAACTCATTTAATGCAAGCGATTGGGAATAAATATAAGAAGAGCCATCCAAACGCACGTGTCAAATACGTGACGAGTGAAGAGTTTATGAATGAAATGATTGCTTCGATTGGATCAAAGACACCGCAAGAATTCCGCAATCGTTACCGTAATGTGGATATCTTACTGGTCGATGATATTCAATTCTTAGCAAAAAAAGAAGCGACTCAAGAAGAGTTCTTCCATACATTTAATGCGCTTTTCAATAACCAAAAACAAATCGTATTAACGAGTGACCGTCAACCAACGGAAATTAAAGAATTACAAGAACGTCTCGTATCTCGTTTCGTATCTGGTTTATCCGTAGATATTACGCCACCAGACTTAGAAACGCGTATTGCGATCTTACAAAATAAAGCCACTTCTCTTGGCTTTAATATTCCAATTGAAGTGTTGAGTTATGTCGCAGGTCATATTCAATCAAACGTCCGTGAATTAGAAGGAGCATTAATGCGTCTTCAAGCGTACTCAGTTATGGTCGGACAAGATATTTCAACAGACTTAGCTGCAGAAGCGTTACAATCGTTCCTTCCGGGAGGCGACGAGAAGCTTCTTACAGTTCATGATATCCAAAGCGCCGTTGCGAAATACTACAATATTACAGTAGAAGATATTAAAGGAAAGAAAAGAACGAAGACGATGGTTCAACCGCGTCAAATCGCGATGTATCTTTCTCGTGAATTAACACGTGTTTCTCTTCAAAAGATTGGTGCTGATTTTGGTCGTGACCACTCAACAGTCATTCACGCCTATGAAAAAATTAGCCAAGAAGCTAAAGATGATCCAGAAACGATTCGCGTGATTAATGAAATCAAGCATTCGCTCGGTTATTAAGCTGTGGATAAGTGCCATAAAACCGGTGGAGTTTTTCCACAATGGTTATCCACAATTGAAAAATGGTCTCTGTTATAAGGAAAAATGGACTTTTCCACAATATACACAGGCCCTACTACTATTACTATTTTATTAATAAATAAATTAAATATAAAAAGCACACCCTAAAGGAGGCAGTTATGAAATTTTTCAGTAAACAGACAAGGGTTCTTAAAAAAATCTTGTAGATGTGCAACGTGCAATTCCATCAAAAAAACAACAATTCCAATTTTGACAGGGATTAAATTAGTTGCTAGTGAAGAAGGATTAACATTAACAGGTAGTGATTCAGAAGTTTCTATCGAAGTATTCTTACCAATCGAAGACGAAGAATTACAATTAACAGTCCAAGAACCAGGTAGCATCGTTCTTCCTGCTCGTTTCTTTGGAGAAATCGTTAAAAAAATTACCTTTAAATGTATTCACACTTGAAACAAATGATCAATTACAAGCAACAATTACAGCAGGTAATGCATCATTTACATTAAATGGATTATCAGCAGTAGATTATCCACAATTACCAGAAATCGAAAAAAATCATGTCATCACTATTCCTGTTCCATTATTTAGACAAGTGATTGTACAAACAGCCGTTGCCGTTTCAACTGCAGAATCTCGTCCAATCTTAACAGGGATTCATATGGTGATTAAAGACAACCAATTAAAAAGCAGTCGCAACGGACTCTCACCGTTTAAGCCAACGTATCATTCCATTACAAATGCCAGCTGGCAGTGATGCATTGACTTTTGAAATGACATTACCTGGTAAAACATTATTAGAATTATCTCGTATCATCGACGGATTAGAAACAATCGATTTTGCGATTACAGATAATCAAATCTTGTTCCAAACAGAAACATTATCCTTCTACTCTCGTTTATTAGAAGGAATGTACCCTGATACAGACCGTTTAATTAACGACGGAGCAAACACTTCAATTACAGTGGTTGCTAGCGAATTGGTAGCAGCTGTAGAACGTGCTTCATTAATGTCACATACGGATAAAAAAACAATATCGCGACATTAACACTTTCATCGGAACGTATTCTATTAACAGGAAATCTCCTGAAGTCGGTACAGTTGAAGAAGAAATCGCTGTGGAAAACTTCGAAGGAGCTCCACTTGAAATTTCATTCAACCCAGACTACTTAAAAGAAGCGTTGAAATTATTCGGTTCTTCAGAAGCCGTGATCAACTTCTTAGAAGCAAACCGTCCATTCACATTGAAACTAAAAGAAGACCACTCTGGTATTCCACATAGCTTCATTCAATTAGTGACACCTGTTCGTACATTCAACGGGTAATCATAGATTATAAAATTTTCACTCGAGCTTTCGTTTTGAAGGCTCGAGTTTTTTTATTTTCAACCCTCATCTGCTCAATTTCCCGAAATTCACTTATAAGTGAATTTTGGGCAGCACGATTTTGGGGTGATTTTTGGTCCAAAACTTTCAATTTTTGAAAAAATCCTATTAAATTTTGTTTTTTGTTTTTTTAGGCTTTTTTGTTGTTTTTGACTCAAAATTGAAATAACCCCCTAAATTTTGCAATTTCTTTGCGAAAAGCGTGTAAAAATTGTATAATATTGTAGAGTTATTCTACTTAAAAATATGTGAGCATGCATGAGTTTAATGGAGTTCTCACCAATATCCATTAGAAAAGAGGAAGTTCATGACAACTATCGTATCGATCTCTGATGAGTACATTACATTAGGGCAATTTTTAAAACATATTGACGTCATTACAACTGGCGGACAAGCAAAATGGTACCTTCAAGAATATACAGTTTTTGTAGATGGAGAGTTAGAAAATCGACGTGGTAGAAAATTATATCCGAATACACGTGTCGAAATACCTGATGAAGGTATTTTTATTGTGAAAGAAATGAAATCGGATGAAAATGATTTGAACACACATGACGCATGAAGCTGACTAATTTACAATTACAAAACTTTCGTAATTATGAATCTGTCCAACTAGAGTTTACAGACGGTGTGCATGTTTTTATTGGTGAAAATGCACAAGGGAAAACCAACCTGATGGAGTCGATTTATGCCTTGGCGATGACAAAGAGCCACCGCACGACAAACGACAAAGAACTGATTGGATGGAATAAAGAGTTTGCGACAATTAAAGGGACCGTTGAAAAAACAACGACAAAGACGAATTTAGAATTGCAATTTTCTAAAAAAGGAAAAATCGCGAAAGTGAATTATTTGGAGCAAAAACGACTCAGTTCTTACCTTGGAAACTTGAATGTCATCCTCTTTGCCCCAGAGAATCTCACGCTTGTCAAAGGGTCTCCGCAAAACAGACGTAAATTCGTGGATATGGAACTTGGTCAAATGAGTTCCCTCTACCTCTATGATTTAGTGGAATATAATCGCGTCTTAAAACAACGCAATACGTATTTGAAGCAGCTAGCGATTAAGAAAAAGCAGCCGGACGAATACTTAGATGTTTTAAGCGAGATGTTAAGCGAGTTAGCTAGTAAAATCGTCTTTCATCGTCTCGATTTTATGAAGCAATTGGAGGCTTTAGCCATTCCGATTCATGACCAGTTATCGCTTGGTCGTGAGAAATTCTCGGTTTCGTATCAAGCAACGATTCCCTTAGAGGATGGTTTAACACCTTCGCAAATGAAAGAAATTTATATGAATCAATTCAAGAAGAATCAAACTCGTGAGGCGGATCAAGCCACAACGCTGATTGGACCGCACCGTGATGATTTGATTTTTTATTTGAATGAGGTACCGGTTCAAACGTACGGTTCGCAAGGACAGCAACGTTCGACCGTTCTGAGTTGAAGCTTGCGGAAATCGAATTGATGAAATTATCGACAGGTGAGTATCCTCTTCTATTATTAGATGACGTACTTTCTGAACTCGATGATGACAGACAAACTCATCTGATTAAGGCCATTAAAAATAAGGTACAAACCTTTATTACGACAACGAGCCTAGATGGGATTAAGCAACAATTTATTAATGAACCAGTCGTAATACCGATTGAAAAAGGAACTATTTTAAAAACGGAGAGTGAGAATTAGCATATGACAGAAGAAAATAAAGCTGAATTAGCTGCGCAATATGATGCCAGTCAGATTCAAGTATTAGAAGGACTCGAAGCTGTTCGTAAACGTCCTGGGATGTATATTGGTTCAACAAGTAGTGCCGGGTTGCACCACCTTGTTTGGGAAATCGTGGATAACTCAATCGACGAAGCGTTGGCTGGGTTTGCGACACATATCGAAATCGACATTACTAAAGAAAACCATATTCGTGTAACCGATGACGGACGTGGGATTCCGGTCGATATTCAAGAAAAAACAGGTCGTCCTGCCGTAGAAACTGTATTTACAGTGCTTCACGCCGGTGGTAAATTCGGCGGCGGAGGCTATAAAGTTTCTGGGGGTCTTCACGGGGTTGGGGCTTCTGTTGTTAATGCTCTTTCAACAGACTTAACCGTTCAAGTATTTAAAGATGGCAACATTTATGAGCAATCTTATAAACGTGGTGCTGTTTTAGATGACTTAAAAATCATTGGTAAAACAGATAAACATGGTACGAGCGTATACTTTGTACCAGACCCAGAAATCTTCCAAGAAACAACAGAGTTCGATTTTGATAAATTAGCAAACCGTGTGCGTGAATTAGCGTTCTTGAACAAAGGATTAAAATTAACGATTACGGATTACCGACCAGAAGAGCCAGTGAAAAAATCTTTCTGCTACGAAGGCGGGATTAAGAGCTATGTGGAACACTTAAATAAATCAAAACAAGTGTTATTCGAAGAGCCAATTTATGTAGAAGGAGAACAAGATGGCATTCAAGTAGAAGTGGCAATGCAATACACTTCTGGATACCATACAAACCTTCTCAGCTTTACAAATAATATCCACACTTATGAAGGTGGGACTCACGAATCAGGGATGAAGACGGCCTTAACACGTGTGATTAATGATTACGCGCGTCGTCAAAAATTGATGAAAGAAAACGAAGAAAAACTAAGCGGTGAAGATGTCCGTGAAGGGTTAACAGCCGTTGTTTCAATCAAACACCCTGATCCACAGTTCGAAGGACAAACAAAAACGAAATTAGGAAACTCTGAAGCACGTACGATTACAGACCGTCTGTTTTCAACACACTTCGATAAATTCTTAATGGAAAACCCTCAAGTCGCACGTAAGATTGTTGAAAAAAAGGGATTTTTAGCGTCGAAAGCACGTCTTGCTGCAAAAACGTGCGCGTGAAGTGACTCGTAAGAAATCTGGTTTAGAAATTTCAAACTTACCAGGTAAATTAGCAGACTGCTCAAGCAATGACCCAACGATTTCTGAACTATTCATCGTCGAAGGGGACTCTGCGGGTGGTTCAGCAAAACAAGGACGTTCACGTCATTTCCAAGCGATTTTACCAATCCGTGGGAAAATCTTGAACGTTGAAAAAAAGCAACACTCGATAAAAATTTTTAGCCAACGAAGAAATTCGTTCGCTCTTTACAGCGATGGGAACTGGTTTTTGGTGGAGATTTTGATTTATCGAAAGCTCGTTACCAAAAATTAGTTATCATGACCGATGCCGATGTCGATGGAAGTCACATCCGTACATTGCTCATTACTCTTTTCTATCGTTATATGCGCCCTGCAGTGGAAGCTGGATATATTTACATCGCGCAACCACCTCTTTACAAATTGAAACAAGGGAAAAAAATGAATACTACATTCAAAAATGATGAAAGAGCTAGAAGAGAAAACTAAAAGAATTACCAGCACATCCAAAACCACAATTATCACGATACAAAGGTCTTGGGGAAATGGATGCGGAACAATTATGGGAAACAACCATGAACCCTGAAAACCGTTCAATGTTACAAGTATCTGTGGAAGATGCTGCAGAAGCGGATCAAATTTTAGATATCTTGATGGGCGACCGTGTAGAACCACGTCGTGAATTCATTGAAAGCAATGCGAAATACATCAATATGGAAGATTTAGATATCTAATCCAGTAATCGAATTTGAAGAGAAGAATAGAAAAGGAGACGAATTATGTCTGAAGAAGTGAAACACTTTGAAGAAACTTTTGAATCAACTGATTTAGTGCATACCATGCGTAAATCATTTCTAGAGTATTCGATGAGTGTTATTGTATCGCGTGCCCTACCTGATGTACGCGATGGATTAAAACCAGTACACCGTCGTATTTTATATGGAATGAGTGAACTTGGAGTGACACCGGACAAACCGCATAAAAAATCTGCGCGTATTGTCGGGGACGTAATGGGTAAATATCACCCACACGGTGACTTTGCAATTTACGATGCCATGGTTCGTATGGCACAAGATTTCTCATACCGTTACCCATTAATCGATGGTCACGGTAACTTTGGTTCTGTCGATGGAGACGGCGCCGCTGCGATGCGTTATACAGAGGCTCGTATGAGTAAAATTGCTCTTGAAATGCTTCGCGATATTAACAAAGATACGATTAATTTCCGTGATAACTACGATTCAACAGAACGTGAACCGGAAGTTTTACCAGCACGTATTCCAAACTTATTAGTAAACGGTGCAACAGGGATTGCCGTAGGGATGGCAACAAACATTCCACCACATAACTTGGCGGAAGTCATCTCTGCTCTTCACTTATTAATGAAGAACCCTGATGTCACAACTACTGAATTGATGGAAGCTCTCCCTGGACCTGACTTCCCAACTGGAGGACTTGTCTTAGGTAAATCTGGAATTCGTCGTGCGTACGAAACAGGACGTGGATCGATTACGGTTCGTGGACGCGTACAAATCGAAGAATTGAAAAACGGAAAAGAACGCATCATCATCACTGAATTACCATATATGGTAAATAAAGCACGTTTAGTAGAACGTATCGCACAATTACACCACGAGAAGAAAATCGAAGGAATTACTTACTTAAACGATGAATCTGACCGTGTCGGTATGCGTGTCGTGATTGAAGTACGTCGTGATGTTTCAGCATCCGTTGTATTAAATAATTTATACAAATTAACACCATTACAATCAAACTTCGGATTCAATATGCTTGCGATTGTGAATCAAGAGCCAAAAGTATTGAGCTTAAAAGAAATTTTACGTCACTACTTAGATCACCAAGAAGAAGTTGTTCGTCGTCGTAGCTTATTCGATAAGAAAAAAGCAGAAGACCGCGCTCATATTTTAGAAGGGTTACAAATCGCCTTAGACCATATCGATGCGATTGTAGCCATCTTAAGAAGTTCAGCAAGTGGAGATATCGCTAAAGAACGCTTCATGAATGAATATGGCTTAAGCGATAAACAAGCACAAGCGATTCTTGATATGCGTATGGTTCGTTTAACAGGATTAGAACGCGAGAAAATCGATGCAGAATACAACGAATTACAAGCTACAATTCAATACTTAGAAAAAGTATTAGCGAGCGAAGAACTTCGTTACGAAATCATCGAACAAGAGCTTCTTGAAATTCAACAACGTTTCGACAATCCTCGTCGTACAGAATTATTAGTCGGAGAAGCATTAAGCCTTGAAGATGAAGATTTAATCGAACAAGAAGATGTCGTGATTACATTAACGAAGAATGGATATATCAAACGTCTTGCCAACACTGAATTCAAGGCACAACGCCGTGGAGGACGTGGGGTTCAAGGTATGAGCGTCCATGATGATGATTACGTGGAAAACATGATTTCATGTTCTACACACGATTCACTCCTCTTCTTTACGAATACAGGAAAAGTGTACCAAGCAAAAGGGTATGAAATTCCTGAATATAGTCGTACAGCAAAAGGATTACCAGTTATCAACTTATTAAACATTGATTCAGCTGAGAAAATCCAAGCGATTATCAGTGTTCCAGAATCAGATGAATCAGAACGTTACTTGTTCTTCACAACATTACGTGGAACGGTAAAACGTGTTCGTCTATCAGAATTCAAGAATATCCGTACAAATGGTCTACGTGCCATCCAATTACGCGAAGATGATGAACTCATCCGTGTAGTGGTCACAAGCGGAAATGATGGAATCATCCTCGGAACGTATCATGGTAATGCTGTAAGCTTCCATGAAGATAAAGTTCGTGCGATGGGTCGTACCGCTTCAGGTGTACGTGGGGTTTCTCTACGTGACGGCGACTATGTTATCGGAATGGATATTTTAACGCCAGACCGTGAAGTATTAGTAGTCAGCGAGAAAAGGGTACGGAAAAACGTACAGCAGCTTCTGAATACGCATTGAAAGGCCGTGGCGTGAAAGGGGTTCGTACACTGCGTATTACCGAGAAAAATGGACCACTTGTCTGCCTACGTACGGTAACTGGAGACGAAGACTTACTCATCATGACGAATAAAGGGGTTATCATCAGATTCCATGCCGAAGACGTGTCTCAAACAGGCCGTGGCGCACTTGGAGTTCGTATGATGCGTCTTGATCAAGATGCGATTGTAAGTTCATTAGCGATTGTAGACCGCGAAGAAGAAACAGAAGATGTGACTGAGGCAACTGCTGAAACAGTAGCAACAGAAACACCAACGGCATCTCTTTCAGATGAAGCCATCAAAGGCAATATGAAAGACTTTGCGCAACAATTAGTTGACGAAGAAAACGAATAATCAGTAAGCAAAAAGCCATCAAATGATGGCTTTTTTGTTAACTCATTTATATCTTAATTTTGTTAAAAAGAGTCATAAAAGCACTCATTAAGATTACGAAGAATCATACGGATTCTATAATAGTGGTAATGGGGGATGGCATTAAATGCGAATTAGAGGGAGTTAGGAATTTATTTTTAACTAAAAAAACTTATAGAGTTAGACGCAGTAGCTGATTGGATTAAGCTTCATCACTTGTGATTTGCTTAATCCTAATCAGCTTTGCGGGGGTAAGACTACAAAGCAAAAAGGATTCACACTGTGAATCCTTTTTTATCTTTGGTCTTACTCCCTCTTTGAGGCTTTAAAGGTGAGAGACCCTAGGCTCGAACCGGTGCCCTATTACCACTATTATGAAGATATCCGTAAGGATTCGTAGTAATCGAATGTAAAGCTTTTTAGCAAAAAAATACTCTTTTTACGCAAAAAAGTACTATTTTTTAGAATTTTTAGCGGTATAATAAGGGTGAAACAATCCATAAGGAGGAATAAATATGATTGAATTTCGTAATGTATCAAAAGTATATGATCAAACTGTCGCTTTAGATGGACTTAACTTAACAATTGAAAGTGGAAAAATTATTGGATTAATCGGACATAACGGGGCTGGTAAATCCACCACGATTAAATCACTCGTGAGCGTCATTCATCCAACAAGCGGAGAAATTATTGTGGACGGACAAGAATTGTCATCTAATCGTCTAGCTATTAAAGAAAAAATTGGGTATGTGGCTGACAGTCCAGACCTATTCCTACGTTTAACAGCGAATGAATTCTGGGAATTAGTCGCTTCTTCTTATGGAATGACTCTAGACGAAGTAGAAAGTCGTCTTGCTTATTTACTAGAATTATTTGATTTCGAAGGACATCGCTATGAAGTTATTGATTCGTTCTCACACGGGATGCGTCAAAAGGTATTCGTCATCGGAGCGCTTTTATCAGACCCTGAAATTTGGGTACTCGATGAACCAATGACGGGTCTTGACCCACAAGCTTCTTACGACTTGAAGAAATTAATGCGCGAACATGCCGATAAAGGCAATACCGTTCTCTTCTCAACACACGTTTTAGAAGTTGCGGAACAACTCTGCGATAAGATTGCCATTTTGAAAAAAGGAAAACTACTCTTCTACGGTACGATTCAAGAGTTGAAAGGCCAACAACCAGAAATCACGCTTGAAGAAATCTACTTATCACTAGCCGGTAGACAAGAAGGAGTGGATTCACATGCGGTTTAATCGAATTCTTACGCTGGTGAAGACCAATTTAATTTTTGCGACGCAACCGGCACAATTACAAAATTATCGAAAGAAACAGGCGAAAAATCCATCAAAACCAGTGAATGTTGCGATGAAAACATTGATGCAGCAATTACTATTTGCGGTGATGTTTGGAGCTTTATTTGGAATTCCTGGAGCGATTTCGGGACGTTCATACCCTCCACTTCAATTTGCGAGTACGGTTTTCTTATTCTTGATGATTTTAATTTCGCAAGCTTTACCCGCTGTTTACAATGTCTTTTATGAAAGTAAAGATTTCGAATCGTATTTACCTTATGCCTTTACGGAATTAGAAGTCGTTCTTGGGAAGAGCCTTTCGATTGTAGTGGCTACATTGCAAGGATTTCTTCCAATCGTAATGCTATTTGGAATCCATGTGTATTTTTCAGGGGGGAACTTCCTCCTTACGATTCCAATTGCCTTAATCGGGGCACTTGTACTCAGTGCGACTGTTTACGTATTGATGTTTCTTCTCTGCTTCTTCCTAGCGAAGATTCCGCTCTTTAGAAAATATCAATCCGTGATTGCGAATGTTTTAATTTTTGTGATTTCTCTTGGGGCCGTTATTGGCTATCAAATGATTTTGTCAAAATCCGTGGTGAATACTTTAATAACAGGAGAAATGCCAATTTTCCTTCAACCAGTACTTGCCTTCTATAAAGCGATATTAAATCCATTCGATATGAGTGTTTATCCAATAATTGGATTAGTGATTTTAGTATTTGTGGCGATTTTACTACTCGTGAAGTTCATTGTATTGCCAAACTTCTATGAAGCTGTTTCGCAAACATCGTCTTCTAAAGTAAAAGTCGAACGTGTCAAAGAAATGGAGTTAGATGGCAACAAGCTTTCGACAAAATTCATGATTCGCTATACACTTCGCCAATTAATGGAAGGTTCTGTATTAACGCAAACGATTATTGCTGCAGGAATATTACCATATCTCTTGCTTCTTCCAATAGTTTTAAATTTTTCGAGTGGTCCGACAGAAATTAGTTTTATGAACTTCTTAAATCTAAATACCTTCTTACCATTTGCGATGCTTATTACCTTCATTGCATTCTTCAATACAGGAGGAAACAACTTATTAGCGGTCGGAATTTCACTCGAGCGGGAAAACTATTATTATCTAAAAGTTCTTCCATTCGATATGCATCAATTTTTAGAACGTAAATTCTGGATTCTCTTTGCGATTCAATCTATCATTCCGGTCATTCTTATGACAGTTATTTGTACCATACTTCACTTACCAATTTATATGACCTTGGGCATTATTCTCTCATGGGGAATTATCAGTCTAGGGCTTAGCCGTTGGGGATACGCCCTAGACTTGAGCTCTTTACGCCAACTTGGACGAATGTCATTGAACTCTTAAACCGTATGCGTAGCGGAGTGAAGTCGATCATTTTTGTCGTGGTTCTCTTTGGATTTATCTTTGGAGCAATTTATTTATTAATCCACTTACCAGAATGGAATCGTACCTTCGTTTGGGTTATTACAATTGCGTATGTTGTCTTAATTCTTGGTTTATCGATTTTTGCAACATTCTACTATAAGAAAAAATTACATGAATTAGTCGATTCTGAATAATGATGTAAGACTTAGAGATTGTCTCTAAGTCTTTTTTATAACCAGTTTTATAGGGTTTTGCAGATATATAACCAATAGTTATAACAAACAATAGAAAAACGGTATAAGAAAACCTATTGCTATGCGGTTTGTTCTCTGTTATCCTAAGAACATGTTCATAAGACATCACAAAGAACAGGTGAGTAGAAAATAAGATTTGCTAAGAGAGTCTCGGTTGGTGGGAAGAGATGAAATTGAGTTTTTGAAGATGGCCTCGGAGTGATTTTACGTCGAATCATTAGACGTAAATGGGTAGCCCATTATAGCTGTAGAGTATAACACCCAGTGTGCGTACTCGAAAAGGTAGGATTCGTGAGGATTCTACAAAACAAGGTGGTAACACGAAAATTTCGTCCTTGCAGTAGCGATACTGTGAGGATTTTTTATTTATAGGAGGAATGTACAATGTCAAAATTACAAGCACCATTTAGAGTCGATCACGTAGGAAGTTTCTTACGTCCAAAAGAATTAGTAGAAGCAAAAGAAAAATTTGTAAAAGGAGAAATTACACGCGAGGAATTGACAGCCGTCGAAGATAAAGCCATCGAAAAGTTAGTCGAACAACAAAAGAAAGCTGGATTAAAAGGATTCACAGACGGCGAATTCCGTCGCCAATATTGGCACTTAGATTTCTTCTGGGGATTGAATGGAGTGAATCACACTCAAGCGAAAATTGGATACCCATTCCACGATGAAATTACAAAACCTGACTCAGCAGATGTCGTTGGGAAAATCACTGGTGAAATCATCCATTCGTAGAACACTTCAAATTCTTAAAACAATTCGAGGATGAAGATTTCATCGTAAAACAAACAATTCCTGCACCAGCACAATTTTACTTGGAATTGGTTCGTGACGCAGAGCATATTGAGCAAACTTTCTCAGTATACCCTTCAAAAGAAGAACTCTTTAAAGATATCATTGCTGCTTACAGACAAGTGATTAAAGAATTATACGATGCAGGTTGCCGTCTCTTACAAATCGATGACTGTACATGGGGTGCTATCGTAGATGATAACATCTTAAACATTATCTCAAAAGAAAGTGGTTTAACACCTGAAGAATTAAGAAGAGAACTCAAACGTGAATTCTTAGAATTAAACAACGGAATTCTAGTAGATTTACCAGAAGATTTAACTGTGAACACTCACGTATGCCGTGGTAACTACCACTCAACTTGGGCATGTTCAGGTGGCTATGATTCAGTGAGCGACGCATTATTCGAAAAACAAAAAGTTCATGCGTACTACTTAGAATACGACACAGACCGCGCTGGCGACTTCAAGCCACTTGCAAAAGTATCTGACGGTAAGAAAGTCGTTCTAGGGCTTCTCACTTCTAAATCAGGAAAATTAGAAGACAAAGATGAAGTAATTGCTCGTATTAAAGAAGCAAGCCAATATGTTCCACTAGAAGACTTATACTTAAGTACACAATGTGGATTCGCGTCAACAGAAGAAGGAAACATTCTTACAGAAGAAGATCAATGGAAGAAAATCGCATTAATTAGCGAAATCGCCCGTGAGGTATGGGGAGAATAATGTTCTAAGGGAACAATTCGAAGATAGATTGGAGAAATAAATTTATGACAAAACAAGCACCATTTAGAGTAGACCACGTAGGAAGTTTCTTACGTCCAAAAGAATTAGTAGAAGCACGCGCAAAATTTGCAAACGGCGAAATTACACGCGAAGAATTAACAGCAGTAGAAGATAAAACGATTCGCGAGATTGTTCAAAAACAAATCGCTGCTGGATTAAAAGGCGTTACAGACGGCGAATTCCGCCGTGCTTACTGGCACCTTGACTTCTTCTGGGGATTCAATGGTGTGGAACATACTGTCGGAGAACATGGTTATAAATTTAACGGTATCGAAACAAAAGCCGATACATCAACATTAACGGCTCCAATCGATGGACATAACCATCCATTCGTAGAACATTTCAAATTCTTACGTGATTTAGTGAAAGACGAAGATGTTATTGTGAAATTCACAATCCCTTCTCCATCACAATTCTATTTCGAATTAATCCGTACACCTGAACACATTGCAGCGTGGAAGGCAGTGTATCCAACAGAAAAAGAGCTGTTCGAAGCGATTAAACGCATATGTCGATGTGATTACAGACTTATATAACGAAGGACTTCGCACGCTTCAATTTGACGACTGTACATGGGGTGCTTTAGCTGACGATGGTTTTGCAAAACGTTTCAATGCAGACCGTCCACTTGAAGAAGTTCGTCGTGACTTTGCTGGTCGTGCTTTACAATTAAACAATTCAGTTCTTGATGCATTACCAAAAGACTTAGTAGTGAATACACACGTTTGCCGTGGTAATTTCCACTCTACTTGGATTTCTCAAGGGGGATACGAAAAAGTAGAAGACGAGCTATTAGCAGGCGAACACGTAAATGCGTACTACTTAGAATACGATACAGACCGTGCCGGCGACTTCAAACCTCTTGCTAAAGTATCTGACGGTAAGAAAGTCGTATTAGGACTCTTAACTTCAAAATTTGCAGATTTAGAAGATAAAGATGAAGTCATCGCTCGTATTAAAGAAGCTAGCCAATACGTTCCGCTTGAAAACTTATACTTAAGTACTCAATGTGGATTTGCCTCAACAGAAGAAGGAAATGTCATTAAAGAAGAAGATCAATGGAAGAAAATCGCATTGATTTCAGAAATCGCACGTGAGGTTTGGGGAGAATAATCCTCACATTATAAAACAAACAAAAAGGCTGTGGGGAGAATGACTTTTGAACCACAGCCTTCCCCTATTTAGAAAGGATGAAAACTATGTCAACATTTCAACAACAATTAGCACAAGCTTATGAAACAATAAAACAAGCCAAATGGGTAAACTTAAGCCATCAAATCGATGAAAATAGCCCTCACTTCCCTGCTCTACCAGCATTGGAACAAAAAGATTTATTTACATTAAAAGATGGATTCCACGTCCAACAACTATCCGTAGTGACACAATACGGTACGCATATCGACCCACCTTGCCACTTCTATGAAGGCGGACGCTTCCTCGATGAAATCGATTTGAAAGATTTATTATTACCACTTTACGTTATCGACCGTTCAAAAGAAGTAGCCGAAAATCCAAACTTCGAATTAACAAAAGTAGATATTTTAGCGTTTGAAGAAGAATACGGACAAATCGAACCAGGTGCCTTTGTTGCATTCCGTAGTGATTGGTCAAAACGTTGGCCAAGCCAAGACGAAGTTCGTAATTTAGACGAAAACGACGTTCAACATACACCGGGTTGGGCAAAAGATGCGCTTGAATTTTTAATTCACGAACGTCATGTGAAAGCTGTGGGTCATGAAACATTAGATACTGACTCAGGTGTTCATGCAGCAGCGCATGGTTTAACAAACGAATACTACTTATTAAGCCAAAACATCTTCCAAGTCGAAGTATTAGCAAACCTTGACCAAGTTCCTGCAGTGGGTGCGGTGATTTCAATTTCATATCCAAACTGGAAACGTACTCCAGGTTCACCTGTTCGCGCCATTGCCTACTTACCAGAAGCTGAATAAACGAAAAGAGGAAAATAGATGTCAAATCACGAAAACTGTAGCTGTTGTCAAAAAGCGCCCTTTAGACTGGATCACGTAGGAAGTTTCTTACGTCCTGAACGTCTAAAAGAAGCCCGTGCGAAATTTAGTGCAGGAGAAATCACTGCTGAAGAACTCGAACGCGTTGAAAACGAAGAAATCATCGCCCTAATCGAGAAAGAAAAAGAACTCGGACTCAAGTCTGTCACTGACGGTGAATTCCGTCGTGCATTCTGGCACTTAGATTTCTTGGAAAACTTAGATGGGGTTGAATTGGTTGAAGCAGACCACTTCTCTGTTCAATTCAAAGATAAAGATGTGAAGCCAAAAACATTACGCATCGTTGGAAAGGTTGATTTCTCTGAGAACCATCCATTTGTAAAACACTTCAAATTCTTAAAAGAGCACGCTGGCGATACACCGGTGAAATTAACGATTCCTTCACCAAGTATGTTGCATTTGATTACGCAAGTTCGTGAGAAAAACTATGTGCCAATTGAGCGCTATAAAGACAATGAAGCCCTCTTCTATGATGATGTGGTTGCAGCATACCGTAAGGCGCTACAATGCTTCTACGACTTAGGATGCCGCAATATTCAATTAGATGACACTAGCTGGGGAGAGTTCTGTGCGTTAGACAAACGTGAAGCGTACGAAGCGCGTGGATTTAACCTCGAACAAATCGCTCGTGACTATGTAGATGTTCTAAACCGTGTGATTGAATGGAAACCAGAAGATTTAGTGGTGAATATGCATATTTGCCGTGGAAACTTCCGCTCAACATGGTTCTCTAGCGGTGGTTATGAACCAGTTGCGAAGACGCTATTTGGTCATTGCCGTGTGGACGGATTCTTCTTGGAATATGATAGTGACCGTGCGGGTGACTTTACTCCACTTCGCTTTATTAAAGACCAAAAAGTCGTTCTTGGTTTAATTACTTCTAAATCAGGGGACTTAGAAGATAAAGGCGAAGTCATTGCTCGTATTAAAGAAGCAAGCCAATATGTTCCACTTGAACAATTATGCCTCAGCCCTCAATGTGGTTTCTCTTCTACGGAAGAAGGCAATATCTTAACGATTGAAGCCCAATGGGATAAATTAAAATTGATTGATGAAATCGTTCATGAAGTTTGGGGATAAATTTAAAAAAATTACAGCTCCTACAGTTTTTATCTGTAGGAGCTGTTTTGTTGATTTTATCGTATTTATCGCTTCTTTTTCTTAAAACGAATGTCTAAATCATACCCATTTTTACTCGCAATTTTTTGAAGATAATTAAGCGTCGGATTATACTTTCCTTTTTCGAGTCTAGAGAGATTTCCTTGCGTCATTCCGGCGTTTCTGGCGAATTCCGTTTGAGTCAGTCCAGAGTCGTGCCTGAGCCTGATCATCGCTAAGGCATTTTTCTGAAGGAAATATTCTGCCTCAAAATCATCCCTAAAAGTCTCATATTTCGCGTCAAGACGGTCAAAAAGCCGTTTTAAATAATCCACCATTTTCTCTTTTTCCCCCTAATTCCTTAATAAACTAATTGTAACATATATGTTTCATATCAGATATGATATATCGAAACTTTTTTTGCAACTCTTTTGCTACTGACAAACTTTGCTGAGCACCTCTGCAGCGCGGATTTCTGTTGCATTCTATAGCTTTGTTTGCTATAATGATTGAACGTGAGTATTAGAAATGATACTCTCCTTGCTTACTGAAAATTCAGTAGGCCAAAAGTCCATAAGGAGGTGACAGTCAATGAGTCAAACATCAAAATACGAGATTTTATATATCATCCGTCCAAACATCGATGAAGCTGCTAAAGCTGAATTGGTTGCAAGATTTGATGCTGTTTTAACAGACAACGGAGCAGTTGTTGTTGAATCTAAAGACTGGGCGAAACGTCGTTTTGCATACGAAATTAAAGATTTCCAAGAAGGTATCTATCACTTAGTGAACATCACTGCTGAAGATGCTGCTGCAATCGATGAATTCGACCGTTTAGCGAAAATCAACAATGACATCTTACGTCACATGATCGTTAAATTAGAAGCATAATTGTTTATTATAAGTAAACATAAATCTTGAAAGGAGTAAGAATTAAATGATTAATAATGTTGTATTAGTTGGACGCTTAACACGTGCCGTTGATTTACGATATACTTCAAGCGGAACTGCTTATGCTACTTTCACGGTTGCAGTTGAACGTCGTTTCAAAAACCAAAATGGTGAACGTGAAACAGACTTTATCAACTGTGTAATGTGGAGTAAAGCTGCAGAGAACTTTGCGAATTTCACTCGTAAAGGCTCACTAGTAGGAATTGAAGGACGTATTCAAACTCGTAGCTATGATAACCAACAAGGCCAAAAAGTTTATGTAACTGAAGTGCTAGCTGAGAACTTCTCATTGTTAGAATCACGTAATGTTACTGAACAACGCCCTGCTAACGATCAAAGCTCACATGGCGGATTCCAACAAAACCAAACAAATAACTTTAATCAGTTTAATACTCCTACTTCATCATTCGGTGGTGGTGTGTCAGATCCATTCTTAAGCAATGGAGAGACAATCAACATTTCAGATGATGATTTACCATTCTAAAGTTTAAAAGGAGGATACCATAATGGCTCAACAACGTAGAGGTGGCGGTCAACGCCGTCGTAAAAAAGTTTGCTACTTCTGTGCAAACCACATCGACTACATTGATTACAAAGATGTAGAATTATTAAAACGTTACATTTCTGAAAAAGGTAAAATCTTACCACGCCGTGTAACAGGTACTTGTGCTAAACACCAACGTACTTTAACTGTTGCAATCAAACGTGCTCGTATCATGGGATTATTACCATTCACAACAGTTGACTAATAATAAGTAAAAAGGATTGAGAATTTCTCAATCCTTTTTTTATTTTATTTAAATGCTCATTTTTCATAACTGAGTATCTATTTATAAAAAAATACTGATAATTGATTAAATAGATTGAGGGATTTATCTTTTAACCTAAACTTGAATACATAAATTAGAATGTTTCACGTGAAACATTCTATCAGAAATAATGAACCTTTAAAAATGTTTCACGTGAAACATTTGTACTCTACCCTCACGTTTAAATTGTTTCACGTGAAACAATTTTAGAGAACTGACGAAGGGGTCAAAAACTATGGTAAAAATAAGGTATATAGAAAGAAGGTGCAAGAATGAAGAAAAAGCCTAAAAGAACGTATTAAGGCTTTTACCGACATTTCTTAAAAAGTGAAACAATGAAGAAATACGGAATCTCATTTATAGCAATCATTCTCTGTATGCTGATTATTGCGTACGTGATGAATGTATGGATGGGACTTATCCTTACTTTATTTGTTATTTTATTAGGAACACTCCTCTATTCGTTTGCAAAACTACATTATTAAAGAAACGAATCATTATGTAACGAATTTATCGTACAAAATTAATAAAGGTTCACAAGATGCCTCTATTAAAAATGCCGATTGGAATGCTTTTTGTTAGATGATAATGGTGAAATTCAATGGGATTAACCCTTATTTACAAAAAGTATTTTCGAACGTAAAAGAACTATTAGGGATTCAAACTTGAAAGTTGTCGATCCGGATTTAGCGAATATCGTTAAAAAAATCTGGGATGATGATAAAGATAATGTGGTCCATTGGAAAAGATAAATACTTCCAAACAGTCTACCATAACGATATTGGAATGCTCTACATGATGGATATTACGGAATATGCGTTGATTAAAGAGACTTATCTAGACGAAAGACCTGTATTTGGGCAAATTTTTCGTTGATAACTTTTGCAGAAGTCTCTCAATCGCTCAGTGACCGTAAGAAGTCTAACTTGAATAACTTCGTGACAAATCAGCTTACTAGCTGGGCAAATCATAATAATATCTACTTAAAACGTGTAAGTTCAGACCGTTTTGTCGCATTTTTAGATAAAAAGATTCTTTCTGAACTTGAAAAGACGAAATTTGAGATTATTGACCGCGTTCGTGAGACAACTGCTCAACAAAAATACCCCACTAACCGTAAGTATGGGGTTCTCATATGCGGATGATACTCAAGAAGAGATGGATTATGGTGCAATTGCTAAATTTGCGCAAGATAACCTTGATTTAGCCTTAGGACGAGGCGGTGACCAAGTCGTTGTCCGTTCTAAAAATGAAGAAACACGCTTCTACGGTGGTAAGAGCAACCCGTTAGAAAAACGTACAAGAGTGCGTTCTCGCATGGTTTCTCAAGCCTTAGAAAACCTTATTGCAGAAGCGGATCAAGTAATGGTTATGGGACATCAATATCCAGATATGGACTGCATTGGTGGATGTTTAGGTATTCGAAGAATCGCTAAAATGCACGGTAAAACCTCATGGATTGTCACAAATCCAGAGCAATATTCGCATGATATCAAGAAATTGATGGAAGTGATCAAAGATAATGAACGTCTCTACTCTTCTATCGTAAATCCAGAAATGGCGGAAAGCGCTACTGACTGAAAAATACATTTAGTTATTATTGTCGATGTAAGCAAGCCTTCCCTATGTGCTGCTCCATCGATTGTTAAAAAGGCCAATAAATTAGTGATTATCGACCATCACCGTCGTGGAGAGGAATTCCCTGAAAATCCTGACTTGGTTTATATTGAACCATATGCTTCATCTGTCGGTGAATTGATTACAGAATTGCTAGAATATCAATCTGAAGATGCTGAGAGACTTCAACCAATCGAAGCAACAACCTTGCTTGCTGGTATCATTGTAGATACGCGTAATTTCACGCTTCGTACAGGGTCTCGTACCTTTGATACGGCTAGCTACCTGAAATCCGTTGGTGCGGATACAATTTCTGATTCAACGCTTTATTAAAAGAAAATGTAGATACGTACTTAATGCGTTCACATCTACTGAAACTCGCTCGAAATGCTTCCTAACAATGTCGGAATTGTTCACGGTGAAGAAAAATACCGTATATCCGACAGTCGTGGCTGCTCAAACGGCCGATATGATGTTGTCGATGGAAAAATATCGATGCTTCATTTCGTGGTTACAAAACGTAAATGACGGTCGTGTTGGGGATTAGTGCTCGTAGTTTAGGAAACAAAAACGTACAACGTGTGATGGAAAAAAATGGGTGGCGGCGGACATTTATCAAATGCTGCAACTCAGTTATCCGATATCACGATTGAAGAAGCAATCCGCCAATTAATTCAAGTGATTGAAGAAATTGGTAGTGAAATTAACTTTATAATTAGGAGGAAGAAACATGAAAGTAATTTTCTTGAAAGATGTAAAAGGTAAAGGTAAAAAAAGGTGACGTTAAAAAAACGTTGCAGACGGATACGCACAAAAACTTCCTAATCAAAAAAATGGTTTTGGCTAAAGAAGCAAATGCTGCAAACTTAGCAACTTTATCAGGGACAAAAAGAAAGCTGAAGAAAAAAACATAACGCTGAATTATTAGCAAAAAGCCAAAAGAAATTAAAAGAGTTCTTAGAACGCGAAGATACAGTTGTAACGATTAAAGCAAAAGCAGGGGAAGATGGCCGTCTATTCGGAGCTATCCCAGCGAAACAAATCGCTGAAGAATTCAACAAGAAATTCAATGTTGAACTCGATCGTCGTAAATTCGAATTAGCAGCACCAATTCGTGCCTTAGGATACACTCGTGTTCCTGTTAAATTACACCACGATGTAACAGCGATTATGACTGTGAATATCGTTGCTCAATAATAAGAAATACTAAGGATTTTTCCCGTTGTGGAGAATCCTTTTTCTTTTGGTTATAAATATGTGATATAATTCACAAAGTTGCAAACAAACATTCCAGTTTCCATGCTAGAAAAGACTCAATCTTCTGTTTTATTACAGCGTTTTATGATACAATGAAACTGTATTTTTATGGTTATTTTTAGTAGAAAGGGTGTTTGAATGGAAGAACTATATCCAAATTTAGTTCCACCACAAAATATTGAGGCAGAAGAAGCCGTTCTTGGGTCTATTCTTCTTGCAAGTGACTCGATTATTTCGGTTATGGAATTTTTGACACCGGAAGATTTTTATCGTGTTTCTCATCAATTAATTTTTGCGGCAATGATTGAATTAAATCAAAACAATATCGATATTGACGCAATCACCGTTTCAGAGATTTTAAGACAAAAAGAATCAAATGGAGAATATTGGTGGAGAAGTAACGTTAATCGAACTTCTTGATAAAGTGCCAACAGCAGCCAACGTAGAGTACTATACACAAATCGTTTTAGAAAAATCTACGCGCCGTAAATTAATTAAAACTTCGACAAATATTGTAAAAACTGCTTACCAAGAGGATGAACCAATTGCTAACGTTTTGGATAATGCTGAAAAGGATATTCTTTCAGTATCGGAAGGACGTAATAAAGCAGGATTCATTCCAATTAGCTCCGTTCTTCGTACCGCTTATGAAAGCTTAGAAGAGCGTGCGAAAAACAATGGTGAGGTTACAGGGATTGCAACAGGGTATATCGGCTTAGACAGAATGACGTCAGGGCTACATGCGGATGAGTTAATCATCTTAGCGGCTCGTCCATCTGTTGGTAAAACGGCCTTTGTATTGAATATTGCAAAGAACGTTGCCGTGAACCTGAACGAAACGGTAGCCATCTTCAGTCTTGAAATGGGTGCTGAGTCCCTTGTAGAGCGTATTATCTGCTCTCATGCCAGCATTAACGCAGGGCATTTGAAGACAGGTAAATTAACGCCTGAAGAATATACACAATATTTCGTGGCAACCGGAGCATTATCTGAAGCACCAATTTTTTTATTGATGATACTCCAGGGATTCGTGTCGCTGAAATCCGCGCAAAAATGTCGTCGTCTAAAAACAAGAGCGTAATAATCTTGGGCTAGTCGTCATCGACTACTTGCAGTTGATTGAAGGAAACGGAAAAGAGAGTCGTCAACAAGAGGTTTCTGAAATCTCTCGTAACTTGAAGAAATTAGCGAAGGAATTAAAAAGTTCCCGTTATCGCACTTTCGCAATTATCGCGTGGTGTGGAACAGCGTCAAGATAAACGACCAATCATGTCAGATATTCGTGAATCTGGATCTATCGAGCAAGATGCGGATATCGTAGCGTTCTTATATCGTGATGATTACTATCGTCAAGAGCCAGATGAGAATGGACATGTTCCAGAGGTGGAACCGAATAGTACCATTGAAGTCATTATCGAGAAAAAAACCGTAGCGGTCCGCGTGGAACGGTTGAATTGAACTTCATGAAAGAATTTAATAAATTTACAAATCTTGTGCCGGATGGAGTTGAGCAAAAACGCTCCAATGGCCTAATAGACATTTAAATGAATAATACAAAGAAGAGGTGCGTCAAATGTCATCAGTAGTAGTAGTAGGAACACAATGGGGAGATGAAGGTAAAGGGAAAATTACCGACTTCCTTAGTGAGAACGCAGAAGTCATTGCCCGTTATCAAGGCGGAGACAATGCAGGACATACGATTCAATTCAATGGAGTGACTTATAAACTTCACTTGATTCCATCAGGGATTTTTTCACCAGAGAAAATCAGCGTGATTGGGAATGGGGTTGTATTAAATCCAAAATCTCTAATCACAGAACTTGCGTATTTACACGAAAGAAATGTGACTACTGATAACTTACGTATTTCAGACCGCGCGCATGTCATCTTGCCATACCATATTCGCTTAGACCAATTACAAGAAGAAGCTAAAGGCGATAACAAAATTGGAACAACGAATAAAGGGATTGGACCTTGTTACATGGATAAAGCAGCGCGTGTTGGAATTCGTGTGGCAGACTTATTGGACCGTGAAGTATTTGCTGAACGTCTAAAAATCAACTTAGCTGAAAAGAATCGCCTCTTTACTAAAATGTACGATGCAGAGCCAATCGAATTCGATGATATTTTTGAAGAGTACTACGAATATGGTCAACAAATGAAACAATATGTTTGCGACACTTCAGTAATTTTAAACGATGCATTAGACCAAGGAAAACGTGTATTATTCGAAGGGGCACAAGGGGTTATGTTGGATATCGACCAAGGAACATATCCATTCGTAACATCTTCAAACCCAGTTGCTGGTGGGGTGACTATCGGTAGCGGTGTTGGACCTTCAAAAATTAATAAAGTCGTTGGGGTATGTAAAGCGTACACTTCTCGTGTAGGAGATGGGCCTTTCCCAACAGAATTATTCGATGAAATCGGCTCACGTATTCGTGAAGTCGGACGTGAATACGGTACGACAACTGGACGTCCAAGACGTGTAGGTTGGTTCGATAGCGTTGTAATGCGTCACTCTAAACGTGTGTCAGGCATTACAAACTTAAGCTTGAACAGTATCGACGTATTAACTGGTTTAGATACAGTGAAAATTTGTGTTGCTTACCGTAAACCAAATGGAGAAGAAATTTCTCACTACCCAGCAAGTCTAGTAGAATTAGGACAATGCGAACCTGTGTATGAAGAATTACCAGGATGGAGTGAAAACATTACAGGATGCCGTTCACTTGAAGAGCTTCCTGAAAATGCACGCAACTATGTTCGCCGTATTTCAGAATTAGTCGGTGTACGAATTTCTACATTCAGTGTAGGACCAGATAGAGAACAAACCAACATTTTAGAAAGTGTTTGGGCATAATAAAAAGAAATAGAGTAAAGGAGGATTTATATGAAAAAATCCTAGTTGTAGATGATGAAAAGCCAATCTCAGACATCGTCAAGTTTAGTCTTACAAAAGAGGGCTTTGAGGTAATCACAGCCTTTGACGGTGAAGAGGGTCTGGTGGCTTTCAATGAAAAAAATCCAGATTTAGTTATTTTAGACTTAATGTTACCGAAAATTGATGGCTTAGAAGTATGCCGTGAAATCCGTAAAACAAGCAATGTTCCAATTATCATGGTGACAGCGAAAGACTCTGAAATTGATAAAGTTTTAGGGTTAGAGCTTGGAGCCGATGACTATGTGACAAAACCTTTCTCAAACCGTGAATTAATCGCGCGTGTGAAAGCAAACTTACGTCGTCAGCAATTAGCTCCAGCGGAAGCCGAAGAAGAAAAAACAGCTAACGAAATCGTATTAGGCTCACTCATTATCCATGAAGATGCTTATGTGGTTTCAAAACGTGGCGAAGAAATCGAATTAACGCACCGTGAGTTTGAATTACTTCACTACTTAGCCAAACATATTGGACAAGTCATCACACGTGAGCACCTATTGCAAACAGTTTGGGGATATGATTACTTCGGTGATGTGCGTACAGTAGACGTTACGGTACGTCGCTTACGTGAAAAAATCGAAGATACACCGAGTCACCCAACATGGATTATGACTCGTCGTGGGGTAGGTTACTACATTAAGACCCCAGATCAAGAAAAAGAAGCTTAAGATTGAAATGCGCTTTTCCTTGCCAACTGATCTACCGGCAAGAAAAGCGTATTTTGCTAAAAAGTAGAGGGGGAAAATGACTCATGAATACAATGAAACGATTCTTTCGTTCCATTCAATTTAAGATTCCGATGCTCTTCATCTTGCTCTTAGTCATCTCGCTGCAACTCATTGTCGCGAACTTCTTAACGCAATTAGAGTCGCAAATGATTTCCAACTTCCAAGAACAAATCCAACTGCAAGTAGGGTTCTTGAAGAATAACGTGCAGCCGATTTTGGCAAAAGATGCGACCGATGAAGCGAAGATGTCTGAAATTTCGCAATTGCTACAAGATTACCCAACAGGGAATAGTATTGTCGAAATTCGCATCATGGACATGCAAGGATATATTTTGGGAACAACGAACCAAACGCAACAGTCTGTGGTTGGAACGCGTTCAACAGAAGCGGACGTTCAACAAGTCGTTGTGTCGAATACCGTGCAAAGCTATAACTCACGGAAGGCGAAACGCGTTATTGGAAATACGTTTCACCGATTGACCCAGTGAATACTGCTTCAGGAAATCCGGTTGGGATTATTTCGGTAACATCGAATATCGAATCGCGTTATACGCAAGTCAAAGATATCGGGGTTATCTTTATTAGTTCTTCTATCTTTGTCATTATTTTGGCCATCGTGATTACTGTGATGATTTCACAAGGGATTACGCGTCCAATCGCCGAGATGAAGCAACAAACGGAGCAAATCGCCGAAGGAAACTATACAGGTGAAGTGATGATTTATGGAGACGATGAGCTTGGTCAACTTGGACAAGCGATTAACGATCTCTCTGTGAAGATTAAAGAAGCACAAGAAGGAACCGAAGCGGAGCGGCAAAGGTTGGATAGTGTCCTACGTCATATGAGTGACGGGGTAATTGCGACCGACCGTCGTGGACGTATTGTGATTATCAATGCGGCAGCGTTAGATATTTTAAACTTACGTAGCGAACGAATTGTCGGGACACCACTATTAGATGTATTAAGACTCGACCGTACTGTTACGTTTAGAGATTTACTCGAGTCTCAAGAAGAACGCATGATTACGTTTGAAGAAGATGGCGAAGATACGATTGTTCAATGTGAGTTCTCAGTGATTCAACGTGAATCTGGATTTATTAGCGGTCTTGTCTGTGTATTAACAGACGTTACCGAGCAAGAAAAAATCGACCGAGAACGTCGTAATTTCGTATCGAACGTTTCCCACGAATTACGTACACCACTAACAAGTATCAAGAGTTATACAGAAGCGTTAGTGGATGGTGCATGGGAAAAAATAAAGAAATTGCGCCAGAATTCTTAAACGTTATCGAAACAGAAACAGACCGTATGATGCGTATGATTACGGACTTACTCAACTTATCGCGTATGGACCAAAACCGTCTTGAACTCGATAAGGAGTTCGTGAATATGAACGAGTTGGTGAAACATATTGCCAACCGTTTCGATATGGTGCTTTCGAGTGACCAATATCGTGAAAAGAATTACCGTATTTTAACGGATATTACACAACGCGACTTATGGGTTGAAATTGATCAAGATAAGATGACACAGGTGCTGGATAATATTATCAATAATGCGATTAAATATTCTCCAGATGGGGGTCGTATTATCGTTCGTTTAATGGAAACTCATACAGACTTAATCGTGAGTGTAAGTGACGAAGGGTTAGGAATTCCGCGTAAGGATATTCCACACTTATTCGACCGATTCTATCGTGTAGACAAGGCTCGCTCAAGAGCAATGGGTGGTAGTGGTCTTGGACTGGCTATCGCGAAAGAAGTCGTTCAATTACACGGTGGAAAAAAATTTGGGTGAACAGTATTGAAAAATAAAGGGATCTACATTCTTTGTTTCTCTACCATATGTTCCATTTGAAGAGGACGGTGAATGGGATGAATTTTTAAACGTTATCGTGCAATGCTAACGACACTCCTTTGTTTTAATGGCCATTAGCTTTGTGTTTACGTATCTCATCGTAGTACGTCCGGTTGATTTCTTTACGAATCAAAAGCAAAATAATAATAAAGTTGCAACACAACAAGATACAGGTGTACAAGTTCGTGCAACTTATACAACAGAAGATGTATTTAGACCGACTCGAATGGTTCTAACGAACAAAAAAATAAGTTCGAAAATGACGAGCAGTGCTTCCATTATGAAGGAAGTCAATGCACACTTAAATAAACAATTTACGAATTTAACGCGTTTAGAAGTCATGGACGAGACTAGTTATGAAAAATCTCGTCTTACGTGAAGCCAGAATTCAGATTTTATTTGATGGGTTGCATTCATTTGGAATTGTGAACCGATTCTTTGATGGAAATATCGACGACTTAAATAATGACCGCTTTTCTCGTATTGTGATTCGCACAGATGATCCTTCTACTGCTTATTTCATCAATGATGACACGAAACAACTCTACAGTGCTAAAGTAAATGAAAGTTTCAAAACATCATTAGAGGGATTATACGCGGATAGTGATTTTTACGAAGTTGAATCGTATCGTGGAAAAAAACAAAAACAATTCTTTTGTCGAACAAGATAATTTGAATGTGGAACAGTCTGCCTATTTAATTGAGCAGATTCCAATGAGTTTCTATATTACACAGTTATTTACGAATCAATCAGAAATTCGTACGCGTGGAGACGGAAAGACCGTTGTATACAATGATAATTTATCGCAATTGAAATTAGATCGTACGACAAATGTGGTCACTTTCTTCGAGAACCGCTCAGGAGAGGAAACGTTACTCTATACTAATAATTTAACGCAAACTTTCGGCCAGATGAAACGTCTTGGAGGCTGGCAAATGGGCGTGAGTCTATTCTCGGTAGATTTAAATAATAATCTCGTTGAATATGTTCGTTACGTGGATTCTTATCCAATCTTATCCAGTGGCAAAGAAGGTTTCACGCAAATAAAGGTCAATTCAACAGGAATCGAGAAAATGAGAACCTCATCACTGATTGCACAAACACCTTTGCCAACGAAAAGTAAGAAGGTAACAGTTGTTGGTGGGAAAGACAATCGTCACTGAAATGTTGAACGAAGGCTTCGTCATGAATGAAATTGAAGATATTCGTATCGGATATTCATGGACAATCAGTAGTGAGAGTGTACAAATCGTTGAGTTTACACCAACATGGTACATTAAAAAAAGAATGGTACTTGGAAGACTCTGGCTGAATTAAAAAGCCGAGAAGAGTCAAACAGAACCAGCGAATGGATCGACAACAACGGGAGGTGACGCAGATGGATTTTAAGAGAAGCGCAGTCGTTCTCATCGTCTGCTTCTTTATCCTCGATTTATTCTTATTCGGATTAGTATGGCAAAAAAAGATCTGATGTGAAAAAAATCCGTTGAATACAAGTATTAACGTCATTGACCAAATGAAGTTAGACGGAATTACATTACCAACGCTGAATGCGACGGTAGAGGCTGTTCCGATTATTCAAGTAACACCGGAATCTACAGATGGCAAATTGTCTAGCTTACCAAATCAAGTCGTAACACTAGAAAAAAATATTATTAACGGGCAATTTGTGACACCAATCCAATTAGACTTAAGCGGATCTGTATCTGCAGATAGCTTTGCGGATTTAACAAAAATCGTTGAAAATAATCAAGTGGCCTTCGGAAATCAATATACGTGGTCGTCCTATAATCCGACTACTCGTAAAGTGATTTATACGCAAAAAGCTGACAAGCTAACGATTATGGACGGTTCGAGCCAAATCATTTTCACGATTAATGCCAATGACCAAGTCGTAAGCTACGAACAGATTTATGCTGGAAGTGTGCAAGTACTTGGGAAAAGAACGTGAATTGATTACGGCTCAAAAAAGCAGTGGAAATCCTTTACTTGGCAGGCCGTATTAATTCAAAAGCAACCGTTCAATCGGTGAAATTATCTTACTACCAATCGCTTGTACTAAAAGATTTTTCAATTTACTCACCTGCGTGGTATATTGAAATACGTCAAGCTGACGGACAATTAATCGCCCGTCGTGTGGATGCAATTCATGGAACAGTTCTAGCGAATGAAACGCTAGAAACAACCAATACGCAAACACAGCGTACAACCACAAATAACACAACAACAACGCAAAGTGTACAACAACAATAAGAAGGGAATAAACATGCAAGAACAAGGTTTGAAAGTGAGTTTACTCGCGAGTGGTAGCTCGGGAAATGCTACTTACATCGAAACGCCAAAACAAAAAATATTAGTGGACTGTGGACTCACTGGTAAAGCCATTACTGCGCAAATGGAGAAGATTGATCGCTCCATTTCGGATGTGGATGCCATTCTCGTCACCCATGAACATTCTGACCATATTAAAGGAATTGGGGTTCTGGCTCGTAAGTACGGGATTCCAATTTATGCCAATGAAAAAACATGGCAAGCCATGGCTGGAAAGATTGGGAAAGTCGCTCTCGAACAACAAGAAATCTTCAATACTGGAGACACGCTAACGTTTGGAGACTTAGATGTCATGAGTTTTGCGGTATCGCATGATGCGGCAGCTCCTCAATTTTATAGTTTCCAACGTGAAGGCAAGCAGTTCGTGATGCTGACAGATACGGGTTATGTGAGTGATAAGTTAAGAGGCTTTGTTGAAAAAATGCAGATGCGTATCTCATTGAAAGCAATCATGATTTAGAAATGCTTCGAATGGGACCATACGCTTGGCATTTGAAACAACGGATTTTAAGCGACAAGGGTCACTTATCGAATGATGATGGCGCGCTTGCGATGTGTGAAATGATGGGTGACCGCACGAAACGAATTTATCTAGGACACTTAAGTCAAGATAATAATATGAAGGAAATCGCCTATCAAACAGCCGAAAGCATCTTCCAAACGCATGACAAAGGCGTTCATCAGGCGTTCGAGCTCTATCATACGGATCCGTATGAACCTACAAAGTTATTTACCGTTTAAAAAAACTTAGCAAGTTCGAAAGAGTTTTTTTAAGTACTCTATAAGCTTTAATTTCATATAAATTTCACATCAAAAAAAATTATTGTATATTTACAAATGAGAGGAGTGAGCAGATGTCACAAGAACAATTACAAAGAAAAAAATCATCGAAAGCTTTTTAAAAAATGGCTTTATCGGCGGATTATTGGGAGGAGCAGTCGCTGTTGCCGGAGGAGTTGGAATTATGGCCGTAACAAATCCAGCAAACCAAGCAACAACACCTGCTACACAGCCCTCACAAACACAAGTAGACACAACTAAAAACATCTACAACAGCCGCAAAAGGTGGAACAGAAATCACTAAAGTGGTTGCGGAAGTGAAGAATGCGGTCGTTTCAGTTATTAACAAACAAGCAACTTCAAGAAATAACTTATACGGCACACAACAAACCGGAGGAGAATTAGCTACTGCGTCTGAAGGTAGTGGGGTCATTTATAAAAAAATGAGGGTGGATATGCCTATATCGTGACGAACTATCACGTTATTGCGAAGTCACAAGAATTGGAAGTTCTTTTTAGCAGACGGAACACGCGAAAAAAAGCTGAGCTTGTTGGTAGTGACCAATGGACAGACTTAGCCGTGATTCGTATTGCCAATACAAATGTTACAACTGTCGCAGAATTTGCAAACTCAGATGAGGTTGAAGTTGGGCAAACAGCGATTGCGATTGGGTCCCTCTTGGAAGTGAATTCGCAACAAGTGTAACGCAAGGAATCGTCTCAGCAACTAACCGTGCTGTTGCCACAGACGTTGATGGTGATGGACAAGAAGACTGGGTCGTAACGGCCATTCAAACAGATGCGGCGATTAACCCAGGAAACTCAGGGGAGCGTTAATTAATAGCGCTGGCCAAGTCATCGGAATTAACTCAATGAAGATTTCGAAAATCTTCTGTTGAAGGAATGGGATTTGCGATTCCAAGTAACGAAGTTGTTTCTATTATTAAACAACTTGAAACGGACGGGAAAATTACACGTCCAGCTCTTGGAATTTCAATGGTAAACTTATCAAGTGTGAATGAACGAGTAATCGAGCAATTGAATTTACCACGAGATGTGAAGAACGGAGTCGTTATTGCAGAAGTCATGGCGAAAGGTAGTGCCAAAGCAGCAGGGATTACAAGCCTACGATGTCATCGTTGAAATGGATGGAAAAAAAGATCGAAGGCATTCAAAACTTACGTAAAGTTCTTTACAGCCATAAAGTTGGCGATAAGCTTGAAGTAACATACTATAGAAATGGACAAAAACAAACAACAACGATTTCTCTAACAGAAACGAACAGTCCAAGTTTATAACAATAACGAAAAAGGAGTCGGATAGCGGATTGCTATTCGACTTTTTTTGTGTATTTCCACAAGGTTATCCACAAAAAAATGTGGATAAGTCTGTGGAAAAACTGTGGGTTTACCCCTTGTCAAGTCTGTGAAGTAGAAAAATCAGTGTTGAAAAATGGACAGCCTAAAAATGGCTTAATTATCGGATTTTATTGAAAAAAAGTTATTCACATGATAAATTTTTTTATTGTGGATAACTTTGGTGGTCAATTGCTAAAAAAACGTTGATATAACAGTGTTTTTGGTATACACAAAAAAAGTGTGTGGATAACTGTGGATAACTCGCATCTTTCCACCTTTTAGAAATATAACAATTAGATAACAAATAAAAAAATTTTGAATCAATATCTAGTGTTTTTTTCATAAAAAAAGCCCAAAAATTTAGGGGCGAACATGTGTACATGTGGATAACTTTGTGGATAACTGTGGATAAAGGGATAAAAACAAGCATTTTTTTCCAAAAAAAGGTAAGATAATTTGTGAAATGAGGGATCAAATGAATATCACAATTGTGAGTGTAGGAAAACTGAAAGAAAAAAATATTTAAAAACAAGGAATCGACGAATACGCGAAACGCTTAGGTAGCTACTGCAAGTTCCAGGTTGTGGAAGTGCCAGATGAGAAAGCTCCTGAGAATTTAAGCGATAAAGAGATGGAACAAGTGCTCGAAAAAAAGAGGGCGAACGTATCCTTTCTAAAAATTAAAGATGGTGATGTCGTTGTAGCGATGGCGATTGAAGGTGACTTAGTGAGTTCAGAACAACTCGCAAAAGAGATGGATACCTTCGCGCTTCATGGGAAGAGCTCAATGGTCTTTTGTCATCGGCGGCTCTCTTGGGTTGAGTCCGGCCGTGAAAAAAACGTGCCGACCGCAAGATCTCATTTGGCCGTATTACGTTGCCGCATCAATTGATGAGACTCGTTCTAACTGAGCAAATTTACCGTGCATTCCGTATTAATGCCGGACATGCATATCATAAATAAGTAAAGATTCTCATAGAAAAAAAGTGAAAAGAAAGTGCAAAATGAAAATTGTATTTTCATAGTATTTTCATAATGTGCCTCTATACTTTAGTTATTCCCAAAGAGAATATTTATCCTCCCAAATAAATATTTCTAATCCTTTTTTCCACCGGCCGTGAGTCGGTGGTTTTTTATTTTCTTTAAAAAAGGATTGATTGAAGAAAATCTCCGTACTATACTAGAATCATGGAGAAGTACCCAAGAGGCTGAAGGGGTCGCACTCGAAATGCGATAGGTCGTGAAAGCGGCGCGGGAGTTCAAATCTCCTCTTCTCCTTAAAAGTTGCTTATATATCAACGTTTTTAGAGGTTTTGTTCCGTATTTGTTCCGTGGACTAAAATCTCTTTTATTTTTTTTGCCTCAGAAATCTTCATCTCATCCAGAATGTGAGAGTAAGTTTTGAGAGTGATATTAGCATCAGAATGGCCAAGCCTTCTGCTGATAGTTAGGAGCTGCACACCTTGAGAGAGGAGTATGCTCGCATGAGTATGCCGTAGCGCGTGGAATGTAACCATCTTATCGATTTTAGCACGCTTCAGAGCGTGTGTAAGGCTGTGGTTCACTCCATTATTAGAAACACGTTCAAACACGCTGCTTGAGTCTCTAGGCAGCGTGTCTAATATGTCTAATAATTTACGAGGCACATCGATTATGCGATTAGCATTCTTCGTCTTACCGTCTGTGTACTTATTTGTGTGCAGGTAGTCAAAGCCTTTTTCGATGTGTATCTGTTCTTTTTCAAAATCTATACAATCCCATGTTAAACCTAAGCATTCTCCGAAGCGCGCACCAGTATACATGGATGTTAGTATGATGTATCGACTTGTCATGCTTGTATCAATTCCATCAAGCACTGCTGCCTCTAATCTTCTAAACTCATCCAAACTCAAGAACTTCATATTATCTTCTTTGGCATCCTTACCTTTTAGGACTACTCCAAGTGTTGGATCTATGAGAATAATTTTAGTCTGGATAGCATGCCTAATGCATGCCTTAATGTACGAGTGATACTTCTTCACAGTTGCTTTAGTTCGAATAGATGAGAGATAGTTTAAACTGTTGATAGTTCTCATGATTAACATTCTTCATCATAGGATTGTACTGTTTCTTAAGTACTTTGATAATCGTTTCTATTTGTTTGGAACTTCCTACGGAAATTGTATCGTCTTTGTATAGCTTCTTCCAATAGAGCATATAGTCTGAAAGGGTCATTCTCTCCTTGGCAAAGTCTTTCCCTTGCAGCAGCTCATTCTCACGTAGGATGGAAGCATCCTTTGCTTCTGCCTTTGTTTTAAAGCCACTCTGAGATACAGCTTTCTGTTTTCCGTGATCTTGGTAATAGACTTTGTAGGCCCATACTTTGCCTCTCTTGTATATACTAGCCATACATCTCACCTCATTTCCGCATTAATTATATACATTATTTCTTTAAGCCTTTATATTCGATAGTTATTTCTGCTCTATATTTGTTATTGTAATAATACAATCTAAGACTAACTACTGGCTTTATCATCTTTCTAACAGTAGGAGCATCGTAAGCAGGAATATAACCAATTTTTAAATTGTAGGCGTACACAGCTACTGCATTGCAATCATGTGGATTGTCATTTTCAAATACAATACGAACAACATTGCCTGAAATTATAGTGTTATTTTTCCCACCTGATTTTTTATAAGTGTATTCTAATTCGAGCTGGTTATACTCATATCCAGCCAACTGCTCAACATATATTTCAGATTTACTTTTAAACCAATTTAGCATATATTTCACTAACCTTTCACAATAAAACTTTACCAATAACTGACACTTTTTCTGAATCAACAACTATATCATCATATTTAGAATTTTCTGATTTTAAAATAATATTTTTACCATCTCTAAATAAGTATTTACATGTAACTCCTTCATCTTCTACACGTACAATAGCAATCTCTCCATCTTCAACAGTCGGCTGATATCTCAGATACACCTCTGAGCCTTTCTTGATTATAGGTTCCATTGAATCTCCAGTAATTTGAACCAATTCATTAGCACCATTAGGAACGATTGAAGAGGGCAGCACTCCCATGTTAGCATCTACATCATCAACATGAATCATAGAGCCAGCAGCAGACTTGCGACCCCTAACTAAATAAACAACTTTCTCCTCTTCGATACCTTCTTGCTCTTTCATTAGGTCATCAGCATAATTGTAAACTTTTCTCTGACGATCGTTGGATAATTTATAAACAATGTTAGAAATCTTATTGACAACTGAATCATCTACAACAGAAACAACTTGATTATCCTCAAGCATGTTGAATAAATCATCAAATGACATTCCCATTGCTTCAGCAACATTCTTAATTACAGGTATAGATGGAATTACTGGCTTTTCTGTATCTGGACGTTTATTACGTTCTAAGACAGAAATATACGCTTTACTAACATTTGCCATTTCAGCGAATTTTGCCATACTCAATTTGTTTGCAGCACGAAACTCTTTAATAATCTCTCCAAGATGCATTATAATTAACCTCCTTGTTTAACATCTTGTACATATTATAATGAACTCAAAAAACTTTTTCAAATTTTATTGTCTAACATTGTTGACACATTCCGTCTAACATGTTATACTGTTCTCGTAAGGTTAATTAAGCCTTTTATTTTTTTAAAAGCAACTGTCTAACATGTTGTTCATATTAAGAGAAAGGAGTCTAATATGATTGTAAATTACAAAAATTAAGGAATTAAGAGAAAAAAATGAAAAATCTCGCAGGAAGAATTAGCAGCAAAATCTGGTGTAAGCTGTGCTTTGATTTCTGGTTTAGAAACAGGAACAATTCAAGAAACTTCAACGGCCACATTAAAGAAATTAGCAATCTTTTTAATGTAAAAAGTATCAGAGTTATTTTTTTAGACAAAAAAATCTAACATGTTAGATAAAATCTAGGAAGGAGGCAAAAAATGGAAAAAAAGCAACACTCGATTACTACGAGCCAATATTTTTTTAGAAGTAGTAAGAAGAAATCCAGAAAAAAATTTGTTGATTTAATAAAGCCATTTATTGATTCAAGAAGTAGACAGAGATGGATAACAACTGAAGAATTGTGTGCTGAAATTGGAACGAGTTCCAGCGCGTGGCTCAAAAAGCGATGTGAGAAATCATCCTGTAGTCGTTGCTGCTAGAAGAGTTGATACAAGGCCATATAAATATAAAGCGGATCATATCGAAGCCATACAGAAAGTGTGGGATGAACGGAAGGAAAGAAGAAGATGAGCAGAGTTGAAATATCAAGAACTAGAAAGCTAAAAAGAAAAGCTTTCTGGAAAGAGTTCAATAAGAACTTCATTAAGAAATACTTGAAATTTTTAGGTTTTTCAACATTAGCAATCATTGGAATAATTACATTTATGCACTTATGGGTTGGAGCAGTTAACCAGCATTTAGATAAAGTAGATGCAATTAGACAAGGTGTGATTTTCGATGATTAGCTTGATAGAAAATCTATTTGATAGCACTGAATTCGATTTAATAAATAACACAGAGACTGTAGGAACTATTAAATTCTTGAATGGTAAGTATCATCTAAGTGTTATCAACGGAATATATAAAGCAGCAGCACACATCACAGTCTAGAGGATGCTTATGAGACTGCACTGGAGCTGCTAGAAAAAAATAAAAAGATGACGACTTAAAAAAAGCAGTAATACAAATATTAACTAAAGTTAACACACCAAGTTGGAAAGGGGTAAATTTAAATTGGACATTAATATTATTATCGGAGAAAAAAATAAAGGAAATAAGAAAAAAATAAAAAAATTAACACAAGAGAGATTTGGGAAACTATTACGAGTCAACAAAAAGACAGTTATTCTATGGGAAAAAAGGAAAAATCATCACCAAATAAAGAAAGACTTAAAAATATTGCAATTTTTAGGGGAACATCAGTAAGAGAATTATTAAACACTAATTCATTAGAACAATACAGTATAAACGAATTACTTGAAGAATTGCAAAAGAGAATATTAAAAATTGAAGAATTGAAAAAAACAGAATATTAAAAAAATGACGACTTAAAAACAGCCGCCATTCATAAATTAACTAACTAAATTATAGCATAAATTAGGGGAAAAAGCAATGAGCAGACTATTAATAGATGAGCCACCTCTTCAAGTACTGCCATCACTTGCTAGAGAGCTTGGATTAAACGAGGCCATCATGCTGCAACAAATGCACTACTGGTTGATTAAGAGCAGCCATGAATTTGAAGGAGCTAAATGGTTTTATAAGACATTAGAAGATTGGCAAACAGAATTCCCATTCTGGTCAACAATGACTATCAGAAGGACTTTAACCAACTTAGAAAAACAGAAAGTCATTAGAATTGGGAACTTTAATAAGAAAAAATTCGACAAAACAAAATGGTACACAATCGAGTACCAATGTGTGAACAGACGATGTGTTCAAAATGAACAGACGATGTGTTCAAATAGAACAGATGGAAGTGTTCAAAATGAACAGACCTATACCAGAGAATACACAGAGACTACTACAGAGAATAATGTCTCCAAGGAGAAACCGCTCAAGGTTGTATGGACTGAGGAGACTAAATATATCATTGATTATCTGAATAAGCGAACAGGCAAGAAGTACTCTGTTAAGACTAAGAAGACTGCACAGCTAGTCCATAAGTTACTGGATAACGGATTCACAGTAGAAGACTTCGAGAGAGTGATTGACATTAAATGCTCGCAATGGCTAAACAATGAAAAAATGAATCAATATCTCAGACCAAGAACGCTATTCAGCGAAAAATTCGAGGACTACTTAAACGAGGCGCCAGCAAGAACTAAGCAGCAAGGAGCTTCTGGGCAATCAGTAGCAGAAAAAATGAAAGAGCTATATGGCTCAGAATGGCAGGCTTGATATGAATAACTTTGAATTAGAGAAATCAATCATAGCAGCACTGCTGCAAGACTTCGACAAAGCACAATCAACGTATCTGCAAGCTGAGTGGTTTACGGATATTAATTTCAAAACGATCTTTGAAATCTTGAATAACAATGGCAGCCGTCTAGATGGACTGATGGAGCTATTCGCTAAAGTAAGAGCTGAATTAAAAGATAAGACTATCGGCTATGAGTATCTTGTAACATTGCAGCAAGAAAACGCGACTACAAGCGGATTGGACTATCTAGCTAACCAGCTCCATAATGAGTATTTAAGAGCTAAGTTGGAGAAAGTAAAAGCAGAACACACAGAATTTCCAACTAAGCAGCTTGAAGCTGAGATGTTAGAACTATTGAATGCAATCTCTAAGCTATCACGCAAGAAGAATGTTGGTGATTTAGCTGAAACATTCGAGCAATTCGAGTATGAGCTTGAGCATGATATTGAAGACGGCATTAAGACATTCAGCGGATTAGATGCTGCTCTAGGCGGAGGCATAGGCCCTGGAATGCTCATAACCGTTGGAGCTCGTCCATCAGTTGGAAAGAGCGCATGGACTATCAATCTGATTGATAGAGCATTAAGACGAAATGAAGGCTTAAGAGTAGACTTATTCAGTCTGGAAATGAGCAAAAAAGAAGTATTTTCCAGATTCGTGGCCAAAATGACGACACTTAACACATACTACTTACGCAAGATGAATAAAATGCTTAAAGATAGCGATAAGGAGCTAGTGAGAGCGACTATCGAATACTTTAAGAGCAAAGACTTGAAAGTATATGACACAGTATCTGATTTGAACCACATACTAGGAATTATTAAAGAGCGTGCTGCAGGGCAAGTTCCAGGAAAATACTTAGCTGTCATTGATTATGTAGGACTTATCAAAGTCAACAACAATCGAGATAGAAGGATGCAAATTGAGCAGATTACACGCGAATTGAAGAATCTAGCAAACGAGCAGCAAGTGCCTATCGTTATCCTATCGCAGCTATCACGAGGAGTAGAGCAGCGCCAGGACAAGTCACCAGTGCTAAGTGACTTGAGAGAGTCTGGCTCTATTGAGCAAGATTCGAATGTAGTCGGATTCTTGAACAATGAAGAAACAGAAGCCAATCATGAAGGCTATCAGCGAGTTAAATTCTCAATCAAGAAGAACAGAGAAGGAGATTTGATGGATTCTACTTTCAAATTTTTCAAAGCTCGAATGGACTTTGTAGAGGAGTTTTAGGATGAACGCGATAGAATTCGAAAAGATTATGCAATCTGAAGGATTGCAGACCACAAGAGCTGTAATGGTTATGCTGCAGGAAGCTAAGCAATGCCAGAAAAACATTAAGAGCATGAGCCTGTATAAACATCTTCCGTATGCAGCAGCATACATCGAGCAGCAGAAGGAACAGAAAGACAAGGCTATCTGGCAAGCGTTGGAAGTGGCTCAATTAGAGAAGCTGTACGGCTTCCGTCTGATTGAAGACAGAAATAGTGTAATAATAGCCACTTACCAAACATCCGAACCACATAGCGACATTATGAAAAAAATCAGAAGCCATATCGAAATAATGGCAGAGTTGGAGAATGAGTATGGTATTTGTAATTAAACATGGCAATATGTACTTTAAAAAAAATTAATGATCACAGCAGCATGATGGGATATCTTAACAGACACCATCCAGTTTACACTTTTGAATTCAAAGCAAGTCAAAAAGAAGCGATGACATTCAAGAATTATGGAGCTGCACGCAAATTCATGAAAGAGCATGGAGTGACAGGCAATGTAGTTGAAGTGACTGCAGCGCCTAAGCCTTTCAAAATTAACAAGATGGATAGCAACATTGGGCATAACAGATTAGATGCCTTGTATGATTCAATCTTGTTGAAGACTAGAGATGACATCGAGGAAATGATTGCTGACTCAGAAAATAACTTCAAGCACATGGCTAGAGATATCTTGCAAGTAAGAACAGTCACATTGAATGTCTTTTTAAGAAATCCGTATGAAATTGGATGGCAAACTAGAAAGAAAATAATGGATAGATTGGAATCATACTTCGAAGGAGCTGGAATCAAGTGAATTTAAAAAGAATATATAAAAGAACTAAAAGAAAAAAATCTGAAAAACGAAAGGCTAATAGATGAAGAAATAGCACAAATAAGACAAAAAAACAATGGGAAAAAAATCTCGCAGCAACAGCGCTGTTAACCATCCAAGCCACTACAGAGGAGTTAACGGATTAGAAGTGTTCGAAGTGATGGATAATTTTCTGCCGAAATACGAAAAATGCGATTGATGGTTATCTAGTCGGCAATATCTTGAAATACGTGCTGCGCGCACCTTCTAAAGGCAAGATGAATGAAGATTTGAGAAAGGCTGAAAAGCATTTAAAAAAATGTTGATTAAGCGAACAGGCGATGAAAAAAAGTGGATTATGATAAGGTACTATACGATATACTCGCCGAACTACCAAAAAGGAAGTGCAACAGTGGAAGAAGGACACATTGATAATACGATAGTTATCAGAATTAAAAATATTTTTTTATGTAAAAGTGGAGGATAACGATGGAAAAAAATTAGAAAGACTTAAAAAAAGAAAGAGAAGAACTAGATAAAAAGATCGAAACATTAGAGTACGCAGAACGCATCTTTGAAAAAGGAGAAGAATTTTATTTTGTTGACGAATTTGGAAACGTTACTTGTAGAAAGTGGGATGATTTAGCATGGATTGATGGTGCATTCAGTCAAGGACATATCTTCAGAACTGAACAAGAAGCTGAAACGGAAACAAAACGCAGAAATCTACTGACACGATTCAGAGCGTTTAGAGACGAATGCAACGAGGATTGGAAACCAAAATGGCATGATAATAAACCGAAATACTTTTTTTGTTTTTTTAATGCAAATGACAAAGAACTTCAAATTGATTGTTTATTTAATTATATCAATTTACATTATTTTGGTTATTTTGAAAAAGCAGAAGATGCCGAACGTGCAATTGAACTATTTGGGCAAGAAATCATCGAGTTGTATGTGAATAAAGAGGTGTAGAGTTAAATGATTAAACCAAGAATATTAGATAAAAAAATGTTAATGATGAGAAAACAGATTGGAACAGCAACTCATCAATTTAACGGTGAAAAAATTGATATTTCTCAAAGTTTAAACGGTATGAGCATCATTATTGGTTATAAAGGCGAATCAGTAATTTGGAAGGTAGTAGACATGGTTGAAGAATCGATTGAATTAATTGACGGTGTACCTTTAGAGGAGGAATAAGGATGGATGATAAAAAAACAGGACTACTGACATATATGTTTGTAGCAGCATTAAGTTTAAGCACGATCTTAGCAATTATTAAATTGATTGGAGTTCCCATCACATGGTATGCAGTTATGCTGCCATTGTTTACACACATAGCAATTCTATCAATTCTGATGTTAATTGGTTCAATCGCAGGGATTGTGATGTCAATCCAGAAGAACATGAGAGGCTAACATGAAAATAGTATTGTTTCTAGAAAACGGGAAAGCATTCGAATTCAAGAATATTGAAGACCTGGAAGAGTACGAAAAAACTATCTGGTTCACGTACACAGACAGAGAAGACAATACACGGATGAGTGCTAAATTTGACAAAGATAGATTTATTGGAATATCAAGAGGGGAATAGAACATGAACATTAAAGTATACTCAAAGAACAACTGCATCCAATGTGAGATGACAAAAAAATGGCTCGATCAGAATAAAATTCCATACGATACAGTGGATGTATCTGAGCGTCCAGATAAACTAGAAGAAATTAAATTAAACGGATTCCAGCAGCTTCCAGTTGTGACATTAGATGAACACTTCGAAAATGCCTGGTCTGGATATAATTTAGACAGATTAGAAGAATTGAAGGAGAGCTGCTAATGGAACGAATGGGCGCAGAGGAAAGAATGGTGTTGAGATTGATTCCAAACAGCGACACTAGACGAATTAACAGAGTGGACATCTCAAACATCACTAAACTATCAGAGAGACGAGTGAAGAAGATTATCGACACATTAGTCAATCGCTATGGGATTGTAATTCTTGGAGATAGGAACGGAAGAACAGGATATTACATCCCAGAAACAGACGAGGCTCGAAGAGAAGGCATTAAGCCTATGAAGTCTCAAGCAATCAAAGAGTTCAATCGAGTGACTCGTATTCTTAAAGGCGATTTGAAAGCTCACGAGAAATATCTATTGGAGGGGAAAGATAATGATTAATCATGTAGTAGTGGTTGGAAGACTTACTAAAAAGCCAGAACTAAAATTCACAGCGAACGGCACTAAATATACGCAGTTCAGCGTTGCAACGCAGCGCAACTTCAAGAATAAGAGTGGAGAGTATGAAGCAGATTTTATTAATTGCCTAATGTGGCGCACGGCTGCAGAAACTTTGTTAAATTTACAGATAAAGGCTCGCTGGTAGGGATTGAGGGAAGAATTCAAACACGCAGCTATGACAAGGACGGAAAGACAGTCTACATCACAGAAGTATTAGCGGAAGGCTTCTCATTGTTAGAGACTAAGAAAGTTGTGGAAGCAAGAAGCAATCAGCAAGTGTTTAATAGCAATGAAGCTGAGCCAATCGAATTCAGCGAGGATGACTTACCGTTTTAAGGGAGGAGTTAGATGAAGCTAGACACTAAGGCCACGATTGAAGGAATAACGGAAGTATTAGAACATTATAAAACTCTCAAGAAGATTGCTGGAGATAATTATGTCAGCAAGATAACAGCAGTATTCTCATTCGAGCCTAGAAGCTACACAGGAACTGTGCGCAATCCGATTGAAGAACACATCGTCAGACAAGAAACAGCCAGAAGTTACATGGATAAGATAGAGCAAGCTATTAACAAAATACGTGATCCGTATTATCGGCAGGTTCTAATTGAGAAGTATGTCAAGAGTAACGTGAGCGACATTGCTATCTACATGGACTTGGATTACTCTTCGACTGAATTCTATAGGCTGCTTGATAAAGCCAAGATAGAGTTTGCCCACTATTACGATGGAGGCTCATTCTTGAAGTATGAAAAAGGAAAGAATGTCAAAGACTTGTTTGACTTCTTGGGAGAACTTTGAAAGTAATTTGAAAGTTTAAACAAAGATAAACAAGTTATAATGTTAATATAGAAAAAGTAGGGAAACAAAGATGAAGCTGCGGAAACAGCTACATCAAAGCCAGTCCTGGAAAAGGTGTATACACGTTGGCAGCATGGACGACTGTCAACAAGTGCCGCATAGGAATTATGAGAGTGGTTCGAGTCCACTCGCGGCAATTCCCCTAATATAAACCAATAGAAACTGTCAAAGAGCGTGCTGCAAGGTGCGCTCTTTAGTTTTTGGAAAGGATAAGCAGCATGAACTATGTGGAACCGATTCGAGATCCAGACGATGTGCAAGCTATGAAAGATTATCTGAAGGAATGGAACGAGCGAAACTATATGCTGTTCATGTTCGGAATTAACCTAGGATTAAGAATAAGCGACATCATTAAGTTAAAAGTGAAGGATGTGCAAGGACAGTACGTTAACATTAGAGAGATGAAGACAGGAAAGATATTAAAGCGGAAAATGAATCGATCTCTAAGAAGAGAAGTACAAGAGTACATCAGCAACATGAATCCTCAAGATTATCTGTTCAAGAGTCGTAAAGGAAAGAACAAGCCGATTACAAGAGAAGCAGCATATTACATTCTGAAAGCTGCAGCGGAAGATATCGGCATTGAGAATGTTGGAACGCACACCATGCGGAAAACATTTGGATACCATCACTATAAAAATAATAAAGATGTAGCCATGTTGATGGTTCTATTTAATCATGCAAGTCCAGACATTACACTTCGATACATTGGAATTCAACAGGATCAGCAGGATAAATCGATGGACGATTTCTACTTATAACGATGTTCAATTTAACATAATGAGAAAATGTAAATTCAAAAAAAGGAAAGTTTAAAAAAACATTATTAAATCAATGAGTTCGAGCGTTGCTCGAATTTAACACAATATAAGATATGATAAATTCAAAAGAGACTCCGAAGAGTCCTAAAACAAGATGCCAAACTGCCACTAGCTATATGCACAGACACGCTCTGATAGTGGCTTTTTTAATGTTTATCAAACAAAAAATACCCCCCCACCCCTCAAAGTGAAAGGAGGAGGCATTTGAAATGGCCCGCCCAGATAGAATTGGCCCCCACCGTGTCGCATACGAAAAGAACAAGAAGATAATTCTTAAGACACAGAATATCTGTGGGATATGTGGTCAACCAGTTGATGTGAGGCTTGAATATCCACACCCTATGTCACCAGTGATAGATCATATCATCCCAATCAACAAGGGAGGACATCCAAGCGACATCGATAACCTCCAGCTCGCACACTGGACATGCAACAGAGAAAAATCAGATAAATTATTCAATCAAGCACGAGAATTTAAAAATACTGTAGGAAACCGAAATTTGCCACAAACTAAAGATTGGACAAATTACGTTCCAGACTAGATAGGGGGGAGGGTACCTACCCTGCAGCTCTCGCGACCTTCACGCAGTCACTGTACATATTTTCTCGCGCCAAAAACACGAAAAGGAGAAAAAAATGGAACTAAAAGGGAAAGCATATCTGCAGAACAAGCTGAATCTATATCGCAGCAGAGTATTAATGCGATATGACTACTATTCAATGCAGAAACTTGATAATTCGGATGGAATTACGATTCCAGCACAGATTAGAGATAAATACAAGACAGTACTTGGCTGGACTACAAAAGCAGTAGATAGCCTGGCTGATAGATTAGTATTCAGAGAATTTGCAAACGACAATTTCAACGCTAATGAGATATTCCGATTTAACAATCCAGATATCTTCTTTGATTCAGCAATCCTATCTGCATTGATTGGTTCATGCTGCTTCATTTATATATCCAAGGATGAAGAAGGAATGCCACGCTTGCAAGTCATCGAGGCAAGCAATGCGACTGGTGTGCTAGATCCAATCACTAACCTATTAACAGAAGGATACGCGGTGCTTAAACGAGGAGAAAACAACACTCCAACATTAGAAGCGTATTTCACTCCAGACGAGACAATCTTCTATCCAATCAATGAAGAGCCTTACTCGATTGAAAATCCTACTGGAATTCCATTACTGGTACCAGTAATTCACAGACCAGACGCTTCTAGGCCTTTTGGTCGTTCGCGTATCACTCGCTCTGGGATTGATTATCAGAAGACAGCGCAGCGCACGATTGAGCGTTCAGAAGTAACTGCTGAGTTCTATTCATTCCCTCAAAAGTACGTTCTTGGAGTTAGCCAGGATGCGCAGCCGATGGAAAGCTGGAAAGCGACTATCTCAAGCTTCATCATGTTTACTAAAGACGATGACAGAGATAAGCCTACTGTAGGACAGTTCACTGCAGCAAGCATGACTCCATTTGTCGAGCAGCTCAAGATGGCTGCTGCTGGATTCGCTGGAGAGACTGGATTAACACTAGATGATTTAGGCTTCGTGTCAGATAATCCGTCAAGCGTTGAAGCTATCAAGGCAAGCCATGAGAACTTAAGACTCGCAGGAAAGGCTGCACAGCGTTCTCTAGGCTCTGGACTTCTTAATGTAGCGTATGTATCTGTATGCCTACGCGATGAAGTACGTTACTTGAGAAAAGAATTCTCTAATACAGTACTCAAGTGGGAACCGCTGTTCGAAGCGGATGTGTCAGCACTATCTCTATTAGGTGATGCCGTTTCTAAATTTAATCAAGCAATGCCTAACTTCTTGACTCCAGACATTATCTACGATTTGAGCGGAATTAAAGGAAATATGGATGTCAAACCTGTACAAGAGGTAATAGAGCCAAAAACGTCAGTTAGCGATAATGGAGCTGATAAACAGAAAAATAGAATTATCTCTACTTATGAGATAACTTCACTGCTCAGTAATTATCAGAAAGGCGTTCTTTCTAAGGAAAATGGAATCACGCTGCTTATGTCAACAGGAATGAGCGAGGCAGAAGCCACAGAAATGTTGAATAAAACTAAAATTGAAGAAAAAACTGCTGAATAATGATGTGTTAGCAATAAATGTGAAAGGAGCTGATATAAATGGATGATATTGTTCCAGGGCTGCTTGAGAAAATTCAAAAAGATTTCTTTGAAGCTGCTGAGAATAATCCAGAATTAAAGAGATTGCTGCTTCTATTAACAAATGGAAAAGCTAACTTCATCGATGCGCACGAATTTGCCGTATCTCTCGGAAGGCTAATCTCAGAGGCTCTACAGCAGAACATTAGCAGTGCTGTGCTGCCAGACGGAAAAATGTATTACAACATTGCAGAGCGTATCTTAAACGATGTACTAGGAACTAACCACAGGATGGTTAGTTCTTATGCTATGAGAGTGCAAGAAGAGCTTAATAAAAAAGCTGGAATCGGATTGAAGTCTATTCAAGCTCCTATAAATCAAGCGAGAATAGACAGCTTAATCAATCGCATAGCTTATGAGAATACATTTGATGATGTTTCATGGATTCTAGGTGAACCAGTAGTGAATTTCAGCAAGAATGTAGTGGATAAGCATATTCAAGTTAATGCAGATTTTCATTACAATGCTGGACTGCAGCCGAAAATCATCCGCAGCACGGATGGTAATTGTTGCGATTGGTGCGACAAAATCGCTGGAGTGTATCACTATCCTGGTGTGAGTAGAGATGTATTCAGACGGCATGATAGATGTACATGCACTATTGATTATCATCCAGGCGATGGCAAGAAGCAGAATGCCTGGTCTAAGAAGTGGAGTAATGAGGTTAATACGCGTGCTGCATTCAACAAGCAGCGTGAGAGTGATGTGGCAGATAATCTAGCATCCGAAGACAGACGAGAATATCAAGCCATTGTGAAGAAGCTTGGACGATCTGCAATGAACAACATCTCATTACAAGATTTTGTAAATCAAAAAAATCAAAAGAGCGCAGCATATCTTGAATTAAAAGACAAAGCTGCTAAAAAGGCTAAAAAATAGAAAGGATGATTGAGTGGCTAGGAAGAAATATGGAAATCAAATTCCTACACAAGCTGTCCTTTTGCCATTTGTAAAAAAACGTTCTTTAGCTAAAGAAGCCATTGAAATATACGAGAAAACAGGTCTGTCATGCTACACATGGCAAAAGAAGCTGTTAGAGCCTGTAATGGCTCTGGATAAAAAAGGATTGTGGGTTCATCAAAAATTCGGATATTCAATCCCACGGCGGAACGGAAAGTCAGAGATTCTCTACATCGTAGAATTGTGGGCGCTGCATAAAGGGTTGAACATCCTACATACAGCACACAGAATCAGCACATCGCATTCATCTTTTGAAAAGATGAAAAAATACCTTGAAAAAATGGGTTATGTCGATGGAGAAGACTTCAACTCGATTAGAGCTAAAGGTCAAGAACGTATTGAGCTATATGCTACTGGAGGAGTAATCCAGTTCAGAACGAGAACATCCAACGGAGGGCTCGGTGAGGGATTCGATATCTTAGTTATCGATGAAGCACAAGAGTACACCACAGAGCAAGAATCAGCTCTTAAATATACAGTAACAGATAGTGAAAATCCTATCACTATTCTATGTGGAACACCTCCAACACCAGTCTCAAGCGGAACGGTATTCTCTAAATTTAGAGAAGCTTGCCTATTTGGTAGAGCTAAGTATTCTGGATGGGCGGAGTGGTCAGTTCCAGAAGAGCGAGATATTAACGATGTAGAAGCCTGGTATCAATCAAACCCATCAATGGGATATCACTTAGACGAACGGAAAATTGAGGCGGAGCTTGGTGACGATAAGCTCGATCATAACGTGCAGCGGCTTGGCTACTGGCCTAAATATAATCAGAAATCAGCTATCTCAGAGACAGAATGGGAAGCATTGAGAATTGAAGAAATGCCTAAATTTAAAGGGCAGCTATTCGCTGGAATTAAGTATGGACAAGATGGCACAAATGTTGCATTGAGTATATCTGTTAAAACTGACTATGGAGATATATTTACTGAGGCTGTAGATTGTCAATCAGTACGAAATGGAAATGACTGGATTGTGTCATTTCTTAAAAAAGCAAACGTTGCTCAAATTGTTATCGATGGAGCTTCTGGGCAAAAAGTGCTCTATGACGAATTAAGAGAGTACGGAATTAAGAATGTTATTCTGCCAACTGTTAAAGAGATTATTGTAGCTAATGCGATGTGGGAGCAAGGCATTTACCAGAAGACAATTTGCCATTCTGGGCAGCCTTCTCTGTCAAAAGTTGTAACAAACTGCGACAAGCGAAACATTGGCTCACAAGGCGGATTCGGATATCGTTCACACTTCGATGATGTGGACATTAGCTTAATGGACAGTGCGCTATTATCACACTGGGCCTGCGCTACGGCTAAGCCTAAGCGCGTTCAAAAAATCAGTTATTAAACTAAAAGCGGCTATTTTTATAGCGGCTTTTTTTAATAAAAAAATCTACTGCACTCACAGGTTAAATGAGGGAAAGGAGACATTATATGTCTGAAAATACAACATTTACACAAGAAGAGCTTAACAAGATTGTTAGTGAGCGAGTGAAACGCGCACAAGCTAAGAATGAAGAGCTTGAAAATCGTGTGAAGGAATTGGAAGAAGAAAGAGCTGGACTGCTTTCAACAATCGAGGCAAATAATCAGCTGCTCATCGAGAAAGATAGCCTTATTAGCGCTAAAGAGGCAGAATTCGCGGAGCTGCAGAAAGTCTCAGACGGATACAAGGCATCACAGCTTAAGACTCAAATTGCTGTTCGCAATGGATTGCCTTACGACTTAGCCGAACGACTTCAAGGAAGCGATGAAGAGAGCTTGCAAGCCGATGCAGAACGATTTTCTGCATTTGTTAAACCAAACAAGTAATCGCTCCAATGAAATCAAATGAGCCAGAAGTTGATTCAAGCACAGCAGCAGCACGACAAGTGCTACGACAATTAAATCTATAAAACAAAAAGAAAAGAGGAAATAAATATGACAGATAAAACAGCATTAGAAGCAGGCACATTATATCCGCCTCAATTAGTAAAAGAATTGTTCTCAAAGGTAAAAAGGTAAATCAGTATTAGCTAAAGTTTCAAAACAAGATCCAGTGCCACAAGAAGGTAAAGAATATTTTGTATTTAATTTAGAAGGAAACGCTCAAATTGTAGGCGAAGGCGAAAAAGTAGCCGCTGGAAAAGCAACTATCGAGCCTAAAGTAGTGCGCCCTTACGAAATCACATATCAAGCGCGCGTATCAGATAAATTCTTAACAATGAGCGAAGAAAAACAAATTACCTTCTTAGCAGCATTTAACGAAGGGTTTGCTAAAAAGCTTGCAGAAGCGATTGATATCGCAGCTATCCATGGTTTAGAGCCTAAATCAATGACGGATGGAACATTCAAAGGTACTAACTCATTTGATGGTCAAGTTACTGCTAACGTTGTGACTTATGCAGAAGCAAATATTGAAGACAATATCGATTCTGCAGCAAATGCAGTTACAGCAACTGGAGGAGTAGTTAACGGGATTATCTTCTCTCCTCAAGCAACACACGCAATGTCTAAAGTGAAAGAAAATGGAGTTACTCAATATCCAGAATTTAAATTTGGTCAATGCCCAGAAGTATTCGCTGGCATGACTGCTGATTCAACAAAAAACATGCTTCCAACAGGCACAAACACTGCCGAAAAAGACCATGTTATCGTTGGTGACTTCGAAAACAGCTTCAAATGGGGTTATGCTGACACAATCTCATTAGAAGTAATCCAATACGGTGATCCAGATGGAGCAGGACGTGACTTAAAAGCTCATAACGAAGTTTGCTTGCGTACAAAAGCTAATGTTGGATGGGGCATCTTAGATGAAACAGCCTTCGCACGCGTTAAAGAAGCGTAGGGCAGCGATATGAAATATATCAATAAAGATAATGGTGTCATCATTGAGTCAGACAGCGTGCTGTCTGGCTCATGGGAGCCATTCGAAGAGCCAAAAAAGAAAACAACTAAAAAGAAAGAAGCAAAGGATGATGAGTAATGGCTTCATTTGCTACTTTAGATGACTTACAGAAGATGTGGAGAAATCTGCAGCCTACTGAAAGAGAACGAGCCGAAGCGCTTCTTGATACAGTATCAGACATGCTGCGTGAAGAGGCTTATCAATACGGCAAAGACTTAGACAATATGATTCTGGAGCGTGAAAGTTTTAGGAACGTTGTTAAGTCTGTGACTGTTGATGTCGTGTCTCGTGCTCTAATGACTTCAACGACTCAAGAGCCGATGACACAGTTCGCACAGAGCGCAATGGGGTACTCGGTAAGTGGCTCGTATTTGGTGCCAGGAGGCGGCATCTTCATTAAAGAGTCAGAAAAGAAACGATTGAAACTAACAACTCAAAGATTTGGAGTGATTGAGCCTTATGGGAATTAAAGGAATTACAGTCACTCTATATCAAACTGTCAAGACTGGCAGCGATGGATTTGGAGCTGACATCTTTGAAGAGCAGGCTGCTCAAGTAGAGGATGTCCTTGTGGCTCCTGCTAGTGCCGATGATGTTATTAATTCAGTGCAGCTCGAAGGAAAGAAAGCAGTCTATCTGCTTGGAATTCCCTAAAGGAGACACTCACGAATGGGAAGATAAGACAATCGAATTCTTTGGTAAGAAGTTCCGTTCATTTGGTCCTGTCCAGGAAGGGATTGAGGAGTTAGTTCCTACTCGTTGGCATAAGAAGGTGATGGTGGAAAGATATGAGTGATTTCAAGTTTAAACTGAACAGTCAAGGTGTTCGAGATATGCTGCGCTCACAAGAGGTGCAAGTAATGCTCAGAGAACGCGCTGAAGCAATCAAAGGGAGAGCTGGAGATGGTTATGAAGTATCTACGTTCACAGGGAAGACTCGTGCCAATGCGAGTGTTAAAGCTACCACCGTAAAGGCAATCAAGGACACAAAAAAGAATAATACTTTATTAAAGGCGGTGAGATGATGATTCTTGAAACGATTCGCAATTTCTTAGTTACTAAACTCGACTGCAAAGTAGTCATGGAGCGTGCAGCTAAGATGCCAGATAGATTCGTATTAATCGAACAGACTGGCAGCGGAAAAAGAAAACATCTCAAGTCTTCAACTATTGTATTTCAGAGCTACGATTCAACGCTGTACAAGGCTGCACAGTTGAATGAAGCAGTTAAGGCTGCAGTTGAGATGTTAGTAGAATTAGATGATGTATCTGGTGTATCGCTTAATAGTGACTACATATACACAGATACGGAGAGTAAAAAATATAGATATCAAGCAGTATTTGATATCAAACACTATTAATTAAAGGAGAATTGTGATGGCAGAAAATAAAAACGATGTTACAAAGGTAACGACCGCAAAGCCTAAAGTCGGTGGTGCCGTGTTTGTGGCGCCATTAAAAACAGCATTACCAGAAGATGCAAAATCGGAGTTAGATGCAGCATTCAAAAATCTTGGATATATTTCAGAAGACGGAATTAAGAATGAAAACACAGCAACTACCGAAGACATCAAAGCATGGGGCGGTGCTGTTGTTAATTCGTCACAAAAAGATAAGACAGATAAATTCAAAATGACATTTATCGAGGCTTTAAATATTGATGTGCTTAAATTCATTTATGGTAATTCAAATGTTGAAGGATCTCTTGAAACAGGTATCAAAATTAAAGTAGGTTCAGACGAGGCTGCAGAGCAAGTAATGGTTATCGATTCTGTGTTAAAAGGTGGATACTTGAAACGCGTTGTCATTCCTATTGCTAAATTGACTGAAATGGGTGAGATTCCATACTCAGACTCTGATACACACGGTTATGAAAGTACTGTATCTGCATTCCCAGATACTGAAGGATTCACTCACTACGAACACATTCAAAAGAAGGGGTAATTAAATGATTACAGGAACAACAGAAGCAGGATTCAATTACAATATCGCTGAAGAATTACTTGAGAGTTACGATTTTTTAGAGGCACTTTCAAAGGTAGAAAAGAGCGTGTTATATCTTCCAGATTTAGTCGAATTTGTATTTAAGGATGAAGCCAAAGCGTTCTTAAATAGCATGCGCAATGAGCATGGATTAGTGACTAAAGAAGATGTTGTTGACACTATGAAAACTATTTTCGAAAATAAAGAATTAAAAAAATCTTAATCCTCGCTAAAATGATAGCGACTGATGAAGACGCGCTTATCTGTGATCTTGCTGAAACATATCAAATATACGATTACAGACGGCTGCCATTAAAAATGGTGGCCGTTTTTTCTTTTGGTTTGAGAGAAAATTCAAGAATCAAAATGAAAATGAATGATATCGAAGTTCCGTTTGAGACTATGCTGCTCGCTGGAATACAAGACAAGTTAAACGTGTTGATATGGCAGCAGACTAAGGACGGCATGAACGGTCGCAACTATCCAGCATCTATGGTCGCATTGTTGACAAAATCACATCAAAAATCGAAAACAAGCGACTTGGTTGGATTTGAATCAAGCGAGGACTTCTTAAAAGAAAGAGAGAAATTGTTAAGAAAGGAGGATGACTAATGGCAACAGAATTAGGAGCTGCTTATGTTCAAATTATCCCATCAGCAAAAGGAATTAGCGGAATGATTAGTAAAGCCATGGGCCCAGAAGCTGCAAGCTCTGGACAGGAAGCAGGAACCAGCTTCATGAGCGGATTTAAAGGAGCAGCATTGAAAGTTGCTGCAGCGCTTGGAATTGGTGCTGCTATTAAGACTGGTATTACTGCTGCATTAAGCGAAGGAGCTTCCTTGCAGCAATCGTTGGGCGGTATTGAAACGCTGTTCAAGGATAGCAAAGCACAAGTAGTTAAGTACGCGGATGAGGCATATAGAACGACTGGCTTGTCTGCAAATGCCTATATGGAGAACGTGACAGGCTTCAGTGCAAGCTTGCTGCAATCGTTGGGCGGTGATACTGCGAAGGCTGCAGAAGTGGCCAACATGGCGATGATTGACATGGCCGATAACTCAAACAAGATGGGTACTTCAATGGAGAGCATCCAGACAGCTTATCAAGGATTTGCTAAACAAAACTACACTATGCTAGACAACTTAAAACTAGGCTACGGTGGTACTAAAGAAGAATGCAGCGCTTGTTAAGAGATGCAGAGAAGCTCACAGGAACTAAATACGACATCAACAATCTGAATGATGTGTATCAAGCTATCCATGCGATTCAAGATAACCTCGATATCACTGGAACCACGGCAAAAGAAGCATCCACGACTTTCACTGGTTCATTTAATGCGATGAAGGCTGCAGCGCATAACTTGCTCGGTGATTTAGCGCTTGGTGAGGATGTAGAGCCTGCACTGATTGCATTAGCAGACACTGCTAAGACATTCTTTGTAGATAACTTCTTGCCAATGCTCTGGAATGTCGTTAAAGGTGTGCCAGACATCCTAGAATCAGCGTTTGAATTAGCCAGCGCAGCTATAGGAGAGAACATAGGCTCAATCATGGACTCAGTTCCCGAATTGCTGCAAATGGGAAGCGATATGGTCATGGGAATCTACAACAGCGCTCTAGAAGCAATCCCAGAGCTGCTGAACATTGTAAGTGATATCGTTAATGGCCTTGTAGAATCATTTATGCAGAACTGGCCAACAATCTTCCAAGCTGGAATAGATTTTGTGTTCCAATTAATTGATGGATTAGTCCAAGCTGCTCCAGGCATTCTACAAGCTGGAATTGACTTAATTTCATCATTGCTGCAAACAATCTACAACAATGCGCCTCAATATATCAGTGCTGGGTTTGAAGTTGTTACTAACTTAATAAACGGAATTCTCCAGAGAATTCCAGTCTTAGTGGACACAGGAATCAATATGATTACTAATCTGGTGACTACAATCTGGAACAACTTACCTCAGATTTTAAATGCTGGTGTTCAAATTATATCCAGCTTGATTAAAGGATTAGTACAAATGATTCCAAAAGTACTCGGAAAAATAGGAGAGATGGGCGGAAACATTGTTTCTAGTTTGGGTAAAATCGACTTGTGGGCGGCAGGGAAAGCTATTCTTGAAGGATTCCTTGGCGGTTTAAAAGCTGCTTGGGGAGCCGTTACAGACTTTGTGGGGTCAATCGCAGGGTGGATTGCTGAACATAAAGGTCCAATCAGCTATGATAGACGATTATTAATCCCACACGGAAATGCAATCATGGACAGCTTGCAGGAAGGATTACAGCTCGGATTCAGAGGTGTTAAGACTACTGTTCAAGCTATCGCAGAAGGTATTAATGAGGTAGTAGACAAGTATCTGGATAATCAAGTGTTCAACGATGTGGAAATCGGCAGCAATGTGGCTGTAGCTGGAGGAATTCAGCTATCTAAGCAGCAAGCTGCTCAAATGAGCGCATGGAAGCCAGAAAAAGTCGAATATGACACAGAAACGGATAATCAAGTTGTGGAAATCCACACTACAGTGGAGCTTGATGGCAAAGTGGTTGGCAAACAAATTACACCTTACGTGACAGACGAGCAAACAAAACACAATAGACGAGAACAACGGAAGAGAGGTGAGCGCTAATGTTTAGCTTTAAGGTTAATGGCCAAGAGCTTGGCGATTTATTAATTATTAATAATATTGATTTTGGATTCAGTCCAAGCATTAGCACCACTTCTAAGAAGTATGCTCTTGCGGATGGTGAGCGATTCATTCGTAGACGATTCGGAAAACGAGTGATTAAAGTCAAATTCACTCTATTAGGTGATCGCATTGAGAAGAGCAAGATTGCTCTTCAACGTGCGCTGCTAGTGCCTGGATTAAGTCGCTTTGAGTTTGGCTATCAGCCAGACGTGTATTACGAGGGCATAGTTGCTGGAACTACTGACTATAATCTGATTACATTCAGATACTCAGAAGGTTCGTTTGAAATCCACTGTTTTAACCCTTTTGCAATATCAAAAACTGAGAAGGCTGCAAGAAGGGAATCGAACAAGCTTATCTTCAATAATGAAGGCACGGCTCCTGTTTATCCTATTTATAAATTTACTGCAGGGAAAGAATACAAGATGATATCTTTTACCCATCCTAATGGAAAGGTAGTGCAGTACGGCTATGAGAATGGCCCAGCAGTGATTAACACTAATGACTTAGTAGTGTTTGATAGCGCTGAAAACAAGCTCACTATTAATGGTGAACGTAAGTACATCAATGCAGCAAGCCAAGTGTTTTCTATCCATCCTGGAATTACAGAAGTTGCAATCCTTGGAGATGACAATAAGATTCCAGTCGTTGAAGCTACGTTTAAGGAGCGATGGATATGATCACTATTACAACTAGAAAATATGCTACTTTGTGCCAGGTAAGTTTTGACTTATCTGGCGGACTGATAGCTTATGATGATTGGTTTGAAAAAGATATCGATACTGGTATTGGAACGTATGAGTTTACTATAGACAAAGACGGCAATCCAGAATTAGAAAAAATTATTGTTGGCTGTTATCTGTTTGTCTCAGACGGAAATAAAATGCGAGGGTTTGAGATTGTATCAATTGAACAAGACAGCAACAGCAAAACATTTTTCTGTGAAGATGCTGGAATGGATTTACTTGGAGAAACAGTATGGCCGTTAATTGAAGATAAGCCTAAAACACTCGCAGAATATTTTGAAGCTTCAACTTATGACTCTGGTTGGGAAATTGGAACAAATGAAATTCCAGATACTAACAAACGTACAATAAAGACTGAAGGCTTTGAAACTGCAACCAAACGATTAAGAAGACTTGCTAAAGCATTTGATGCAGAAATGGATTATAGCTATGAGTTTGTACACGGCAAAATCCATCGTAAATTAGTCAATTTCTATAAGAGAATCGGTAAGGATAATAAAGTTAGATTAGAGTATGGAACTAACATCAGTAAGATTACAAAGAAAGAAAGTATTGAGAATCTTGCTACTGCCTTACGTGGTTATGGTGATGGAGTATCTCTAGTAGGTTTTAAATACAATGATGGTCGCTACTGGGTTAGTGAAGACACATTGCACGATCTTCAAGAAGGAGAACGATGGACAAGACATCCTAGTGCAGCAAGAGACGCTGGATACATTACTGCTACTTATGAAAGTAAAGCTAAAACTCAACAAGCATTATTTGACGAAACGTTAAAACAGTTAAAAAAACGTGCTTATCCAGAGGTTACTTATGAAGTTGATATTAACTACTTACAAGAAGAGTTACATGTTGGAGATAGTATTACTATCGTTGATAACGAATATCAACCAGCATTACACTTAGAGGCTAGAGTGTCTAAGATAAGAACTCAATTATCCAATAGGAACAATGGGAAAATAACTATTACTAATATAGTTGAAAATCCAGACACAATCTCTGAGAGAGTTCAGCGCTTGAGTACATTGGTTAAAGAACGATTATTTGACTTTACAGAAGTGCCATTCGTTATGAACATTAAATCTACGGATGGTGTAGTATTCCAGAATAGTAATATATCTACTACATTAATTGCTAATGTAAGTAAGATGGACATTCCGATGAACAACCGTTTTTCATATAGATGGAAACGCGTGAGCAAGTATGGTACAGACGATGCAGCATGGAATGAGCAGCATACAAATGGCAGCAATGAATTATCAATTACTGTCAGTGATGTTGATAGAGAAGCTACTTTTGTATGCGAAGCCATTGAAGGGAATCAAGTTGCTGCGAGCAGCTCGATTGTGATTAAAGATTTTATTGTAAATAAATCTATAGGCCCAACACCACCAGCCAATCCTAGCGCTGGAGATTTATGGACTGATACGAGCACTCCAGGGAAAGATGTTCCAAAGATTTTCACAAATGGCGAATGGAAGCCAGTTCTGAACAAGGACAACAAAGAGCTTGAACGACTTCAAAAAGAATTTGAGGAGCGTAACAGAGAGCATGCTGACCAATTTGCACAAGTGATGGAAATCATCAATAAATCACAAGTCACAGAAGACACACTCAGAGATTTAACTGGTAAGTTTAGCAATATTGAAGAGTCGTATAAGAGAATTCAAGAGACTGCAGAAGAGATTCGAGGACTAGGGCAGAGAACAAGAGCAGTAGAGCTTAACATCGAGCAGTCAAGCATTCTTCTTAATGCCCTCTCAACATATTTTAATGTTGATGAAGATGGAATGCTTATCGGAAAGAACGGAAATAAATTGCAAACCCGATACACAAACGAGCGCATGGAATTTATCGATTCTGGTCGCGTAGTTGCGTACGTGTCTGGACAACAAATGAATATTGTTAGTGCAACATTCTGGAATTCCGTTACTATTGCCAATCATATTTTTGAAAGATATGACAATGAATTTACTGTTATTTCTTATGTAGGAGGTGCTGTAAATGGCTAGAATTGAAAAATATACAAGTAGCGGATATGCAAGACTTGCTATGGAAGTTGTTGAGACTGGTTACAGCATCGAAAATAACGACTCTCCAGTTCAGTATCACTTGTGGCTGGAACGAGGCAGTACATGGGTTTATGACTTAAACAATGAGACATGGGCAGAAGCTACGATTAACGGGCAAACAGTAGTTAATAAGTATGTAAGCTTCGATTTAAGAAATACAAACAGGGTGCTGCTCGGAAGTGGAACTATTAGAATTCCTCACAATGAAGATGGAAGCAAAACAATCACATTCTGGGCAAGAATTTTAAATGTAGCCGATCAAGGAAATATTAATTGGTTCAGTGGAACACTTGGATTAGCAAATATTCCACGATCTAGTGCCATTAATTCAGTTACAGCAACTGAATTAGGGCAGCCAGTTACTATCAAGATTGATAAAAAAGTCAACGAATTCAGACATCAAGTGTGGTGGCAAGTGAATGACAGTGGCTGGATTGATTTAGGAACTGGACACGATACAAGCGTTCAGCTCACAGTTCCAACAGATTATGCAGCACGTATCACTAACAGCGATACTGGACTGCTAGATGTGTGTGTACGTACATTCAGAGGCGATGACAAGATTGGAAATGATGTATATAAGCGAGGGGTTCCGATTAAGGTTCCTGCTTCTATCGTTCCGACACTTGAAGATGTAACAATCACTGAAAGAACGGCACAATTAGCAGAATTCATTCCTGTTGGCAATTTTGTAAAAGATAAATCTGTCATGAGAGTTGAAGCAAATAATGCAGCAGGCTCTCATGGCTCAACTATCGTATCGACTGAGTTAACAGTAGATAGTTTAGTGGTTAGAGCAGCAACAGGAGACTTTCCAGCAAATAAAGCTGGGAATTTAGAAGTTACTGCAAAGGTTACTGACTCACGCGGCAGATCAGCCACTAAATCAAAGACTATCAAAGTATGGGATTATTACGCGCCTAAAATTATTGGATTCTTAGCTAACCGAACAGGTAACGGAACTAATAAGACTATCATTGCCACAGTTGCTGCAAATGTAAGTCCATTAGTTATTGATGGGATTAATCGTAATCCTTACACTCTTAAAATTCAGTACTCAGCTAAGAAGGCTAATAGATGGATTGATGCAGTTAATCTCACGAATGAGAGTACAGAACGGATTAACCGTCAAATTGATTGTGGAGCGTTCTATGAGCTTTCAAAAGCATATAATGTCCGATTAGTAATACAAGATAAGTTGAGTGACTTAGTAGACTCTGTGCTTGTAGTACGCTCTTCAAGAGTATTGTGGGCATGGGGAGACAATAGAGCAGCAGTCGGAGGATTCCCAGAACTAGAAAATCACTTTGAGTCATTCCTTCCAGTTGCATTCCACAGCAGCTTAAATGTCGAAGATGGCCTTATGTCGCGAGGTAAACCAGTACAGGAATTCGCTCTGACATCAATAGACGGAAAATCATTAAAGTATAATGGTGATTTAAACAATTTGAAGACGGCTGGAGGTTATCATGCTTTTGGTGTGCAGCACAATCCAGCAGGAACTAACAATTATGGTTATATCAATGTTATAACTCACAGCACAGATTCTAACTATTGCATTCAACAATATACACCATTTAATTCAACTAACCTACACACAAGAATATTGGAAAATGGAAAATGGTCAGAATGGACAAATGTATGGAAAAATGCAACGTATTTAAACGGTTGGCAAGATTATGGAACTGATTATCCACCTGTTCAGTATAAAGTCACTAATACTGGTTCAATCGAATTAAGAGGGAGCTGCAAAGGTGGAGATGTTACTCCTTGGAGACATGCATTGAAAATTACTTTTCCTGTGAAGCCTGAAAAAACAATGTTCATAAGAGGAATGACAAAAGATTACAAACTATGCACATTAAATGTTTACGAATCTGGAACTATAGTAGTAGTAAGAGATGTAAATAGCGATTGGCTTTGCTTAGACGGAATCACAATTACAAATTAAGGAGACAAGATTATGGAACTAGAGACAATCAAAAATAAAATCACATCGTTGGAAACAAAAGTAAAATCTAAACAAGATGAGATTAATCGACTTTCAGAAGAAAAAGCTCAACTAGAGCAAAAAGCTCAAAGTCTAAACGATGAGATCTTACGATTAGAGCAAGAAAATGCTAATAAACGTGAAGAAATCAAAAAATACAAAACTGTCGTAGAGGTCATGGAATTATAATGCCTAACGACATCGAACTAAGACTTTTAAACGATCATCTTCAATCTTTGTTTAAGAGTCCTTACATTCAGATTCTGCTTTGGTTAGTATTCTTTGACATTGTGTCTGGATACATCAAAGCCTTTAAATTAAAGAAATTTGACAGCAAGACGAGTACCAACGGCTTGCTGCGGCATTTCTTAGTTGTAGCTGTCGTGATGGTTATTGCGCTATATGCACGCGCTCTAGGCCATCGAGAAATCGGCATTACAGCCTGCTTATTCTTTATTATTAGTTACATTGGCTCATTAATGGAAAACTGGGAAGCTCTTGGATTACCATTTCCAGAAGCAATGAAGCCGTACATTAATCAAATGAGAAAAAATCAAGAAAACAAAATTAAAAAATTAATTGTGGAAGAGGTAGAGAAATATGATGATCAATTGGAAAGTACGCATTTTAAATAAGACATTTTGGATTACACTCGTTCCTGCTCTAGCATTGCTGCTTCAAACATTATTAGCAGTATTCAACATTCGTCTAGAGATTGGAGATACTACTGAAAAACTGCTAGTGTTCATTAACGCACTATTCGCGGTACTTGTTATCGTTGGGATTGTCAACGATCCAACAACTAGCGGAATGAGCGACAGCACTCATGCTATGACATACGAACGACCAAACAATCAATAGAAACATTAGGCAGCTACAATCGTGGCTGCCTTTTTTATGGAGGAATTATGAAAACAATCAAAAGGAATGTTAGTCTAGACACTAAAATCCGAAAAATATAGAGAGTATACAAGATGAATTCTATTCTCACGATACGAATAGCGCGCTAATCGAGTTAACTCTTGATAGAACGGATGTCAGCAAAGTAATTGTGCTGTTTCACTTCCAACATTCAAATAGATTTTTAGAAGTTATTGGCAATGTTACTGGAAACAAAGTAGAAGTGCCATTTGATACATCATTGATTACTGTTGATGAAACAGTCACAGGATATGTATACATTGAGAAAGTTGTACAATCTGCGGATGTTTACAAATTCTCGTTTGGTGTTCGAGTGTCTGAAATCGATAAGCACAAAGATTTACCAGTGATTGAGAAAGACAGCAAGCGAATTGTTGCAATCACTGAGATTGTCACAAAGGCTGAATTACAGGCAGCATTAAGCAATATCCATATAGAAGGTGCGAGATATGACGATTCAGAAATCTTGAGACGAATTCAAGTACTCGAATCTTCTCCTAAAATCGATACTAGCGTTTATGCGACAAAAGAAGAGCTTAAACACATTGCTCTGACTCCAGGGCCTAAAGGAGACAGAGGCGAGCCTGGACTTCAAGGCATTCAGGGTATTCCAGGAGCAAAAGGTGATGTAGGTCCTCGTGGTGAACGTGGAGAGCAAGGGCCGCAGGGGTTACAAGGCATCCAAGGTATTCCAGGAACACCAGGAGAAAAAGGAAGAGATGGAGAGCCTGGTCCTAAAGGAGAAGCAGGTCAGCGTGGAGAACGTGGTGAGCAAGGCCCTGCTGGTCCGCAAGGATTAACTGGACCTGTTGGCCCTCGTGGAGAGAATGGCCGTGATGGTGTGGGTATTCCTCAAAAATTGACTTTATCAGGGAATACACTCATCTTATCTGATGGTGGCGGAAGTGTTAATTTACCAGCTTATAGTCAAAATGCAACAACTTCATCTAGTGAGTTAATTGGCGAAGGTATGCCAAACGGTAAAGTCGATGGTACTATCGGACAGACATACGTTGACACTAAGAAAACTAACGGAGCTTTGAAATGGATTAAACGTACCCCTTCAGGTAACCAAGGCTGGGCGGTATTAGATGGAGATACTGGTTGGAAAACCCTAAACTCAACTTCAAAGCTCGGTAATTCATCCGTAAAAGCACGAAGAATTAATGACATTGTACAATTACAATTTGGTGGTTTGCAATGGGGTTGGTTCGGTATTGTTCGCCGTGGTGGGCTTGGATTCGTGGCACATCCGGGAAACCGTGAAAAGAAAGTTTTCATCTTAACAAATGGACAAATGCCTTATGGGTACCGAACAGCCACTTCGTTAATCGGGTCAATATATAACGACGATGGGGTATCTTACGGTACATGGTATCTTGGAGGTTATGGAGACGCAAACCACTTACGTTTCCAATTCTTAGACCCAATACCAACAGATAAAGACATCGGCGATATTCGGGTATCGAATATTTCATACGTTACAGACGACCCTTGGCCAACAAATTAATAAGGAGGAATATAAATGGAAATTGATACAAGTAGATATAGAGAAGGACTCCCACAGGTTGGTTATGAGCCTTATAGACAAATTCACGCACACTCAACAGGAAACAAAAACTCTACAGCGCAAAATGAAGCTGACTATCACATGCGCAGACCTGTCAACTCTGGCTTTTTCTCTCATGTTGTAGGGAATGGACGAGTTATGCAGGTTGGGCCTGTAAACCAAGGAGCTTACGATGTTGGAGGCGGATGGAACGCTGAGACTTATGCAGCCGTTGAATTGATTGAAAGCCATTCTACTAGAGAAGAGTTTATGCAAGACTACAGACTCTATATTCAATTATTAAGAGAATTAGCTGACGAGGCTGGACTTCCTAAAACATTGGACTCTTCAGATTTATCAGGAATCAAGTCTCATGAATATTGCACGTATAATCAACCAGAAAATTACAGCGATCATGTAGATCCATATCCTTATCTTGCAAGTTGGGGAATTAGCCGCGAGCAATTCAAGCGCGATATTGAAAACGGCCTAGAATTTAAGGAAGGCTGGCAAAAGAATGAGACTGGCTGGTGGTATCAGAATTCAGACGGCAGCTATCCAGCCAACAAGTGGCAAAAGGTAGGTAAAGAATGGTTTTACTTCAATGCTAGAGGTTACTGCTTAATTAATCAATGGCTTAAAGATGATAATGAATGGTATTGGTTAGATGAGCGAGGAGCGATGGCTATTGGCTGGAAAAAGATTAATAATGAATGGTACTATTTTAAAGAAGATGGTAAAATGGTCAAAGGATGGGTTAAGTACTATGACAAATGGTACCATTTAAACACTAGCAACGGATTCATGGAATCGAATGCTTTTGTTAAAGGCAAGGATGGATGGTACTATATTAGTGAAGACGGAACGATGGCAGAAAAGCCAGATTTCACAGTCGAGCCAGAAGGATTAATCACAGTTAAATAATATACAGAAGGCTGCCAATTTGGCAGCCTTTTTTTGTTCCGTATTTGTTCCGTGAAAGTAGAAAACGTATGAAATGACATGATACAGAAACGCTGTTATTATAAGGATATGAAGCGATGTGAAACGTTATGAAACGTTAAGAAAATCACC